>MDTF01001320.1_pt1 | contig 173206 bp, 150 predicted proteins | sample 811191 | NCBI WGS metagenome assembly MDTF01 (sample SAMN05326649, study PRJNA326480) | marine metagenome | isolation source: seawater | place: Southern Ocean | collected 2011 | reverse complement strand
TTCTTGGCATAGCAACATTACGGTTAATTATTTTTGGCGAAACAATTATACCTCGTTGCTATGCCGGCTGCTTTTCATACAAAGATCAACAACCTCTAGCGATAAATCGAATGAGTCAATACTTTTATTTTTCAGTTAAAGTGTCTGTCCAGTATTTTTCACAGTATTTTTCAAAAGTGCCTGTCCAGTATTTTTCATGTCCAGTATTTTTCAAAAGTGCCTGTCCAGTATTTTTCACCCGGTTTATACTCTCTGGCCGATTCGGGTAATCCCGTGGCGGTAATTTTGATGGTCAACAGTTCTTGAGTTTCAGAATAAAAACTCAGTTTGGTACTCACGTCCGGGATACCAAATACCGTATCGTTAAACATTGCGTTTAGGGTTTCAGCCTGTGCTTCGTCGCGATAGTAATAGTAAATACTGCTAAGTACAAAGATAACAAAGGCGATGCCGAGCCTGATCAACTGTTGCTGCTTTGAAACTTCCCTGCGCATTTTAACTTACTACCTGTAACCTGTGAGGAAGCAGAAATCACGTCTGATCGGTCAGACGCTCAAATAAAAACTGTTTGAAAAGAACCCCAACTGCTTTCAGGGAGTCATTTAAACGATGATCGCCGGGGATCAGATGTAGCGTGATATTGAGCTGTTTGGCAAAATTTAAGATATTTTCCGCCGGAATAATTTCGTCCTGCCAGCCGTGAACGCAGGTAACCGGACAGGTAACCGGATAGGATTGTACCTTGTAACCAGGCATTGCCACGGCTGGCGCCAGCAAAAATACTCCGCGTACTTTATGCTGTAAAGCCGTAACCAAAGACACATAACCGCCCATGCTGGAACCCACCAGTAGCACTTCGGGATCGTCTTTGGGGATAGCTTGCATCAGCCTTTCTACTCTTTTTTCCGGATCCAGGGTATCGCTGTAGTCAATGCTTTGGATCTGACATCCCATTTCTTCAGCGATGTTTGCCAGAAACCGTATTTTGGTTCCCCACGGGCCACTTTCTTTACCGTGTGAAAAGATAACTTTCACGCACAACTCCTTATCTAGAAGCGTGATTATCCGATATTACGGATAAATAACAATGGTATTTATCTTACATTATACGGTTTTAGTAACAAATTTATGAAACCCGGCCTCAGGCGGCGGTAGCCCAGTCTTTTAAATAATGGCGTTGTACCAGCGACTGTAATTTCTTGCAGGCCTTAACGTACTTGCTATCTCGCTGGTAGTACACCTGTTCGATAATCTGGCCGTTTTCGTCAATTAAAAAGCTCGCTAAGCGGGCTTTACGATGAGGCAGATAAAACTGGTGCAGCGATAAACGACGGCTCACCGGCAAATTGGTAATGATCTGATAAAAACAGAACGGCAGCTTCATAGTGGTCGCACGGCTGTCACCGCCGTAAAGATCCAGTACCTGCTGAAAAGCGTCATGCCCTTCACCCACTGAAATACCAAAGCGTTCAATTAAGTTATCAATTGTTTTTAAACCTGTGTTCATCACAATACCCTCAAATACTGTATAACTAAACAGTACTGTATAATTTATCAGCATTCAAGCTTTTTGTGATTTATTTTAAACCGGTTTATTTCAAACTGAGTGAAACTGCAGATCATAGCCTTAATAAAAACGCCGGTCAGGTTTCCCTGCCGGCGTTTGTTGAATTACCAATTGCAGCGCACTTGCTGCGCCCGTAGTGACTATTTGGAAACTATCCCTTCAGATGGCTCAGTAGCCAGCGCCGAGCGCTTATTTCTGGTCAGGCCATTTTTAATGTCATCCAGAATAACGTACAACGCCGGAACCAGTAATAGGGTGATCACCGTGGCAAACAAGATACCAAACGCCAGGGATATGGCCATGGGGATAACCACCTGCGCTTGCAGACTGCGTTCAAACATTATCGGTACCAGGCCCATGAAGGTGGTCAGCGAGGTAAGAATAATCGCCCTGAACCGCTGCGTACCTGCACTAATTGCCGCATCCATCAGGCGATGGCCCTCCTGCCGCGCTCGGTTAACAAAATCAACCATGATCAGGCTGTCGTTAACCACCACGCCCGACAGCGCAATAATGCCGCAAATCGACAGTACACTGACTGCATGACCCAGCATCAGGTGGCCCAGTATTGCCCCTACGATACCAAAAGGGATCACCGACATAATGATTAACGGTTGTGTATAAGAACGTAGTGGAATCGCTAACAATGCATAAATTGCAAAAAGAGCAAACAATAACCCCTGGGCGAGCGATGTCATGGCTTCCATTTGTTCACGGGAGTTACCTTGCAGCTTAAACTCTACCCGCGGGTACTTTTTCATGATTTCCGGAATTACCCGGGTGATCATTTCCATGGTGACTTCGTTAGGCTCAGCAATGTCTTTATCAACCGCTGCCGAAACTGTTACCGAACGCTGACCGTCAACCCGGATGATTGAATCGTACCCTTTACCCAGTTCGATATCAGCCACCTGTTCAAACGGCACATCCTGGCCCGCCGGCGAACGCACCCGCATGGTTTCCAGATGACCAATGGAGTTACGTTCTTCCTTGGGATAACGCACCATCACCTTAACTTCTTCGTCGTCACGCTGTACGCGCTGAACTTCGGCACCATAAAAACCGTAACGTACCTGCTGCCCTAATTGCTGTAGGGTAATACCAAGGGCTTCTGCCTGCGGTTTTAACTGTAACTGAATTTCATCGGCGCCACCGGCGAAGGTATCGTTAATATCAGACACCCCGTTATACTCGGCCAGTGCAGCTTTAACGTCCTTACTGATGAGTTCGAGTTGAGTAATATCACTGGAACTGAATTCAAAGCTTAAGTCAGAGCCGCCACCAGGGCCACCCGGAGCATTAAAGTTCAAGGTTTTCACGCCGGGAATTTCCGGCATAAACTCTCGCCAGCGACGCTGAATTTCGGTATCGGTAACCTCCCGTGATTCACCTTTACTCAATTCGGCGAACACCTGGCCACCCAGCGAACCCTGATCGAAGGCTACCGCGTGGCTGATCACTCCTGAACCGGTCTCCAGAGTGAGCTGTTCATCCATCCGATACATTGCATCGAGTAAGGTGTCCAGCGCTTTATCACGTTGCGACAGCGATGAACCCGGTTCCAGCTCCACCGAAGCCATAACAAAGTCACTTGGAATGGTGGGGAAAAAGACAAACCGCACCCAGTCTCCCTTAAACATACCGTAGGTCAAAATCAGCATACTGACAAAAGCGGCCAGCGTTACATAGCGGGCTTTTATCGCCTTTACCAAAAACGGCGCGTAAATGTTTTTAATAAACGATTTAATGCCTTCGCTGAAAAAGTCACGGAAGCGCTGAAAACGGTTAGCTTTGGCCGGGTCGTAAGGCTTGAGACGCATGTGCGCCAGGTGAGCCGGCAGGATCAGCTTTGACTCAATGAGTGAAAAGGTCAGGCACACAATGACTACCAGTCCAATGGTTTTCCATATCACCCCAAACGGACCAGACACCATCAGCATCGGCGAAAAAGCGGCAATGGTGGTAAGTACCCCGAAGGTGGCTGGCATGGCAACCTTTTTTACACCGGCAATCACATTATCTGTGCTGTGCCCTTTGGCATCGATTTCTGAATAAGCCGACTCCCCCATAATAATGGCATCATCCACCACTATCCCCAGCACCAGAATAAAGGCAAACAAGCTGAGCATATTAATAGATACACCCAGGCCTTCCATGGGCAATACCAGCAACGTGCCTAAAAAGCACACTGGCAGCCCGACCATTACCCAGAACGCCAGTTTAATTTTAAGAAACAGTGACAGTACCAAAAATACCAGCACCCCACCCCAGAACATGTTTTCCAGCATCATGTTAAGGCGGTCGGCCAGGTAGAACGACGAATCGCCCCAGGCATCAGCTTTAATATGCGCCGGAAAGTCCTTTTTATTTTTCTCCAGGTACTGATTCACTTCTTTAGATATTTCCAGCGCATTTTGGTCGCCCACGGCTTTTACCCGCACGTTAACCGCCGGCTGGTTATCAAACATGGCATACTGGGGATCTTCTACAAAGCCGTCATCAATGGTGGCAATGTCCCCCAGCGTCAGGCGCGAACCGTCAGCGCGGGTTAACAGCACAATCTGCGCAAACTCCCAGCCAGTGTATGCCTGGCCTTTAGTCCGCAGCAGAATATTGCCGTTATCCGACTTGATTGCGCCACCGGGTAAATCCACCGACGATTGACGTATGGCATTCACCACTTCAGAAAAGGTTAAATCGTATTTCTGCAGCGTGTATTCGGACATTTCGATAGAAATTTCATAGTCGCGATCGCCCACCACCTGAACACTGGAAATGCCCGGCAAGTTGGCTACGTCGTCACGCAGGTTTTTAGCGAACTCCTTTAATTCCCGTTCGCTGGCATCGCCGTACACGGCAATCCACAGTACATCCTGCTGGAACTTGGTGCGATAAACTATAGGCTTCTCGGTGTTACCGGGGAAACTGGGAATGGCGTCGACCTGAGACTTTACCTCATCGAGGACCACCTGAACGTCGTAGTCTTCTTCTACTTCGATAGTAACCGAGCCCATCCCTTCGGTGGCAGTCGAGGTGATCTGTTTAATGCCGTCGAGATCTTTAATCGCATCTTCAACTTTTAACAGAACACCTTCTTCTACTTCCTGTGGCGCAGCGCCGAGATAAGGCACCCGCACCGAAATGATGTTCACCTCAAAATTAGGAAACACCTGCTTTTGAATACCGAAAGCCCCAAATACACCGCCGATGAGCAAAATCCACATCAGCAGGTTGGCCGCCACGCTGTTGCGGGCAAACCAGGCTATCAGGCCTTTATGCGTGTTATATGCTTGCATGACTTATGCTCCGGTATCTAACGCAGCATCTTCATCGGCTACGTCCTGTTCTGCAGGATCCTGCTCAGGCAAACGCACCGGCATGCCATTATACGGATTAGGAACAGCGCTACGTACCACCTTGTCACCATCGCTCAGACCGGCCGAGATATAAACCGATTCAGGGCTGGAACGGGCAATGTCTACCTGTTTTATTTGCAGTTCGTTATTCTCGTCGGCTACCAGAACGGTGCCATCAAGGCGCAGTAAGCTGCGTGGGATCACAATTAATGAGCGTGCGTCTGTCCCGCTAATTACGGCCTGTACAAACTGGCCAAAGCGCAGTGGAACATTAAACTCGCTGTTATCCCGCAGGTACGGATCGCGTACTTCTACTACTGCGTAAATCAACCGATTAGTGGTATCCAACACGCCTTCACTACGCACCAGCGTGCCCTGCCACTGCTGAAACTTACCGCCTACCATGGCGCTCAGCGTAACCGGATTGCGGTGGGAAATACCGCTTTCAAGATCAATAAAGGCCAAATCCGCATCAGTAAGCGGTAAGCGCACTTCGGCCACCTCGGTAGAATAAAGCTCGCCCACCAGGGCGCCGGTACCTACAAACTGGCCCAGATCGGCGTTACGCTCAATCACAATGCCATCATAGGGGGCAATGACCTGAGTCCGGTCGAGATTGCGCTGTGCTCTGGCAAGCTTGGCTTTAGCGGCTTTTACATTGGCCTGTTCTTTGGCCAGTTGTGGTTTACGCAGGCCAAGTTCAGGCGGTACTACGCCATTTACCGAACGCCATTCTTCTGCGGCCACTTTGCCGCGGGCTATTTCTTCCTGCAGGGCTGCTTCGGCCTGAGCCAGCTCGGCCTCGGCCAGGCTCAGATCAGTTTGATAATCGTCTTGTTCCAGGGTAAGCAGCACGTCGCCTTTGTTAAAAAAACCACCCACCACAAAATTGTCGGCTATCTCCACAACCCGGCCACTCACCTGGGTGGCAATGCTGGTTTTGTGCTTGGGCTGGACATTGCCCTGGCTGGTGACTGTAAACTCCACATGCTCGGTGTACACCGGCTGTGCATCAACTAAAAACGCCAGCTCTTCTACTACTTTTTTCTCCGGCGGTTTTTTCGACAGGATCATAATGCCGGCTGCGATAAGCGCCAGGCCCAGTAATAAAATCGGCAGCGCCGACCTGATTAAAGACGATAACTTCATTAATGTGCCACTCTGGTTGTCTGCTGATCTACGCCAGCCTGCTAAACATAAACTTGTCTAACGGTAATATTACGAAGTAAGCCACGTAAACGCTTTATATCTTTTGTTAATAAATGTGTCGATTTATCAAGATGTTTATTGCAAAGGTAAATTTTGATTTTATTAATCAGTATCACCGTTAATTTGTGACCACATTTCGAACAAAACCGCTTGAAACGGTGATTATTTGAGCGTAACTTGTAATTTAATTACAGATTGTTAAGCTGGAGAGAAAACAATGAGTCTGAAGAAACAATATTTAAAATCTAAACCAATCTGCAAAGTAACTTTCAAGTTAAAGGCCAGTGAAGCCAATAATGCCGACACTGCCAAGCTGCTAGGCGATTTTAATGCGTGGGATATCCAGGCTGAACCAATGAAAAAGCTTAAGAACGGCGATTTTACCCAAACGGTAAACCTGCCTGCGGAAGCGGAATACCAGTTCCGTTATTTGCTCGATGACGAAAATTGGGAAAACGACTGGGAAGCCGATGCTTACTCGCCTTCACCGGTGAGTTTTGACGATAATTCAGTGGTTCGGGTATAGCGAAAAGCGCCCGGCAGACAACCTGCCTGCCGGGCGTATTTAACTGGCTCAGCCCTTAGCTGCCCAGCGCGCTTTCGATTTCCGGTAAGGCATCAAACAGGTCTGCTACCAAACCGTAGTCCGCTACCTGAAAAATAGGCGCTTCCGGATCCTTGTTGATGGCGACAATCACTTTTGAGTCCTTCATACCCGCTAAGTGCTGGATAGCGCCGGATATGCCTACCGCTATATAAAGCTGTGGCGCAACAATCTTACCGGTTTGCCCTACCTGCATATCGTTAGGTACAAACCCGGCATCGACGGCCGCCCGGCTTGCCCCTACGGCAGCTCCAAGCTGGTCGGCTATCCGCTCCAGCATGGCAAAGTGCTCACCATCCTGCATACCGCGTCCACCGGAGATAACAATGTCTGCCGCCGTCAGTTCAGGGCGATCTGACTTGGTCATTTCGTCACTTTCAAAGGTTACCTGAGTGTTTTCGATTACCGTTGCTAGAGTCTCAACTGAAACACTGTCCCCCTCTTGTGCTGCATCAAAGGCCGAGGCCCGAACCGTAACTACCTTAACGGCATCGCTACTTTGCACTGTTGCGATAGCGTTACCGGCATATATAGGTCGCACAAAGGTATCTTGGCTTTCGATGCCAATGATATCAGATAGCTGCACCACATCGAGTAACGCCGCCACCCGTGGCATAAAGTTCTTACCGGTAGTGGTAGCCGCCGCCAGAATATGAGTATAACCCTCTGCGATATCGAGTACTAAATCGGCGGTGTTCTCAGCAAGCTGATGTGCGTAGGCCGGATTGTCTGCCAGCATGACACGTTTTACGCCGGCAATAGTAGCTGCCTGCTCGGCTACTGCCGCGCAATCTAATCCGGCTACCAGAATATGGATATCGTCACCAAGCTGTGTGGCAGCTGTTACCAGTTTGTGCGTTTCCGATTTAAGGTGTTTATTATCATGCTCTGCGTAAATCAGTATGCTCATGAGATCACCTTTGCTTCTTCGCGAAGTTTTGCCATCAGTTCAGCCACTGTCTCAACTTTAACACCTGCACTTCTGGCCGGTGGAGGCGTTACTTTCAAGGTTGTTACCCGTGGGGTAATGTCCACGCCCAGTTCGTCGGTACTCATTACCGCCAGCGGTTTACGTTTAGCTTTCATGATATCCGGCAATTTGGCATAGCGTGGTTCATTTAAGCGTAAATCGGTAGACACCACTGCAGGCATGCTGAGTTTCAGGGTTTGCAATCCACCGTCGATTTCGCGGGTCACTTTCAGGCTGTCACCCTCTACTTCCACCGCCGAGGCAAAGGTCGCCTGGGGCATTTTGGTTAATGCTGCCAGCATCTGACCGGTCTGATTATTATCAGAATCGATGGCTTGTTTACCAATAATCACCAGGCCCGGTGATTCCTGCTCCACCAGGCGAGCCAGAATCTTGGCAACCTGTAACGACTCAGGAAACGTTTCGCACTCCACATGAATACCGCGGTCTGCACCGAGCGCCATGGCATTTCGGATCTGCTCCTGACATGCCTTAGGGCCAATGCTAACGGCAACAATTTCCGTCGCGATACCTTTTTCCTTTAATCTGACCGCCTCTTCCACTGCTATTTCACAAAAAGGATTCATGGCCATTTTAGCGTTGGTTAAATCCACATCGGATTGATCGGCTTTAACCCGCACTTTTACGTTGTAATCGATTACCCGTTTTACCGGCACCAGTATTTTCATATAAGCCTCTTTCATCCTTTACGGTTTAGTCTGCTTAGATCGTGCTCCAATAACTATGGCACTTTAATGACAGCAACTGTCAATTTGACGTAACAACACTTTTGCAACATCTTTAGCATAAAATTTACTTGCAGTTGACGTTAACGTCAACCTGGTTTAGTTTGACGCAACGCAATAAAAGCCATGAAAGTGGCAAATAAGGTTGCCAGTTAACGCCCCTACAGAGAACAATAAAATCAAATCAGAATATGAGGAGAAAGGCCGTGAAAAGAGAATCAATGGAGTTTGACGTTGTGATTGTTGGCGCAGGTCCATCGGGCCTCGCTACCGCTATCCGACTGGCTCAACAGGCTGAGCAGTCGGGCTCTGAGTTATCCATCTGTATCGTCGAGAAAGGTTCGGAAGTCGGTGCTCATATTCTATCCGGTGGCGTGATGGAAAGCGCGGCCCTCAGCGAACTCATTCCCGACTGGCAGGAGAAAGGCGCGCCGCTTAATCAACCGGTAACCGAGGATGCCACGTATCTGTTACGCAGCGAGAGCTCCAGTATTAAGCTGCCGGATCTGATTACGCCTAAAACCATGCATAATAAAGGCAACTATATTGTTTCACTCGGAAATCTGTGTCGCTGGCTTGCCGAGCAGGCCGAAGGCATGGGTATTGAAATATTTCCCGGCTTTGCTGCTGCGGATGTTTTTTATAACGATGATGGCAGCGTGGGCGGCATTATTACCGGCGATATGGGCGTGGCTGCTGATGGCTCTGAAAAAGATAGCTACATGCCGGGTATGTTACTTAAAGCAAAATATACCGTTTTTGCCGAAGGGTGTCGTGGTCATCTGGGTAAAACCCTGATTGAAAAGTTTACCTTGGATAAGAACGCCACAGCGCAACATTATGCCATCGGTTTTAAAGAAATCTGGCAGGTCGATCCGGCAGTACATCAGCCGGGCCTGGTTGTTCACACTGCAGGCTGGCCATTAACGGAAGCCTCCGGAGGCAGTTATTTATATCATGCCGAAAATAATCAAATTTATGTTGGTTTAATTGTTGATTTGAATTACGACAACCCGTATTTAAGTCCCTTCGATGAATTTCAACGCATGAAACATCATCCGCTGTTTGCTCAATATTTAAACGGCGGTGAACGGGTAGCTTATGGTGCGCGAGCCATTACCAAAGGCGGATTTAATTCTTTACCACAAATGGCTTTTCTGGGGGGATGTCTGGTAGGTTGTAATGCCGGAACGTTAAATTTTTCTAAAATTAAAGGCATTCATACGGCAATTAAGTCGGGCAAAATGGCCGCAGAAGTTATTTTTAATCAAATTAATCAGGCGACCAACACAGACTTTTGTATAGAATTTAATCAGGCCTATCAGCAAAGTGATTTAAGAAATGAACTTTTTAAAGCACGAAACTTTGGCCCGGCCCTGCATAAATTTGGCAATTTACTGGGAGGTGCGTTTAATACGCTGGAACAAAATATTTTTAACGGCAATCTTTTTGTGACATTAAAAGATACTGATGCTGACTTTAAAAAATTAAAATCTGCCGCCCAGTGCCAGCCGATAAACTATGAAAAACCGGATAATACACTCAGTTTTGATAAATTATCATCGGTGTATTTAGCCAATACCAGTCACGATGAAGACCAACCCTGTCACCTGCAGTTAAAAGACCCGGAAATACCGGTAAAGGTTAATCTGCCAAGTTACGCGGAACCAGCACAACGCTACTGCCCTGCTGGTGTATACGAGATAGTTGAGGGTGACGACAAGCAACCGCAGTTTCAGATTAATGCGGCCAATTGCGTACATTGTAAAACCTGTGACATTAAAGATCCGGCGCAAAATATCCGCTGGGTGGTACCCGAAGGCGCCAGCGGTCCTAATTATCCGAATATGTAATTCGTTTATTGTTTTAAATATAATTTTGAAAAACCACGAGATTAAATTAGAATTGTCATAGTTTTTAAACATAGGCAGATAATTAATGAGTGAGTTTTTAGAAATTTTAACTCATGGACGACGTTTACAAGGTGCCGTAAAGGATTTATCGGTAGAAGAGTTAACGAGTGTTCAGGAAAAGCTGAATAACATTATCGAAAAAAGAAAAGAGCAGGAAGCTGAATTAATTAAAGCCCAGCAGGAGAAACTTGCCAAGCTTGAAGAAATTAAAAAACAAATGGAAGAAGCCGGCATTGATGTAGCCGATTTACAGGATGTGGCAGAAACCAAGCCAAAACGTAAATCCGGTAAAAAACGTCCGGTTAAATATAAAATTACCGTTGATGGTGAAACTGTCGCCTGGACCGGCGTTGGCAGAATGCCGGTAGTATTTAAAGATGCCCTTGCAAAAGGTCAGTCTTTAGAAGATTTCGCAATTTAATCTTTGATAGCGGGGACCTTCCCCGCTTTTTTATTTAAATGTCTATATCACTTAATTTTGAGCAGTATCACTGCAAAAAGCAAAATGCCCCCTGGGTTGTTTTGATTCATGGTTTGTTTGGTAATCTGGATAATTTAGCCGCACTCAGACGCCACCTTACAGATGCCTTTAATGTCATCGCTATCGACTTACCGGACCACGGTGAATCGCCCTGGGTAGACACCTTTACCCTGGCGGATTGCGTAAGTGCGCTCGTCCGGGTGCTGGATGATCAGCACATTGATAAGTGTCATGTTGTGGGCCATTCGCTGGGTGGCAAAGTAGCCATGCTCACCGCGCTCACCCATCCGGACCGCGTTGATAAACTGGTGCCCATGGATATTGCGCCGGTAACCTACCCGCCTCATCACCAATCGGTATTTGCCGGACTCAAAAAGGTTGATCTCAGTGCTATAAGCGGACGTAAAGACGCAGACAGTGTCATGCAAACTGAGATTAAAATCCCCGAGGTCAGACAGTTTTTGTTAAAGAGCCTCTATCAGGATGATGATGGCCAGTGGCAATGGCGCTTTAACGTAGCAGGCCTGGAAAAAGACTACGCCAACGTAGGCGGTTTCTCTGCTCCGGAAAGCGCCCGCTTTGAAGGCAGTGTGACATTTATAAAAGGTGGCGAGTCAGACTACATCACCCGGCAACATCAGGCAGTTATCGGCAAGTACTTCCCTAACGCTAAAGCCAAATTTGTTGAGGGCGTTGGTCACTGGTTACATGCCGAGAAACCGCAGGTAGTCAACGGGTTGGTCGAACGGGCGTTAACACCCTGACCATTAATTTTGTAAATGATAAACATTTGCATTTACAAAGACCGGTTGTGATATACTCCGCGCCAATCAGATTCTAAGAGCTGGCAGGCTGCGGAAGTTGTCATTCTGAGTTGCCGGAACGTCGGCCGCATTGACACAAAAGTCAGTAACAATGCCTGCGATAGCCACATTACTGTGGTATAGTTTGCGCGCGAAAATACAGTAAAGGTTTTTTATGCTTGCGAAGTATTACGAACAAATAGAATCTATCATGCTCGATTTAGGGCTGGTGATATTGTTTGTTCTGATGATTTTTGCCGTCCATGACGTATTGAAAAAGAACGATGTTCCCATGATTGGCCGGGTTGTCGCCTATGGTGTTCTGGGTCTGGGAGCCATGGGTTTTATTGCAAAAGGGATTATCCAGCTGTTCTGGCAGAGCAGCGGCGTATCCGGATAACCATTTTCAAAAGTAAGTAGATAGAGGTTAGATATGGCAAGTGTTGGCCTGTTTTTTGGTAGCGACACTGGCAATACAGAGCATGTTGCCAAGTTAATTCAAAAAGAATTGGGTAAAAACCTGATTGACGTTCACGATATTGCAAAGAGCTCTAAAGAGCAGATTGCAGAGTTTGATTTGCTGATTTTCGGTATTCCTACCTGGTATTACGGCGAAGCGCAGTGTGACTGGGACGATTTCTTCCCTGAGCTGGAGCAAATAGATTTTACCGACAAGCTGGTAGCCATCTTTGGTTGTGGTGATCAGGAAGACTACGCAGAGTATTTCCTTGATGCCATGGGCATGGTTCGTGACATCGTTGAAGCCCGTGGTGCTATCCTGGTAGGTCAGTGGTCTACCGACGGTTACGATTTTGAAGCCTCTAAAGGCATGGCCGATGACACTCACTTCGTGGGTCTGGGTATCGACGAAGACCGTCAGCCAGAACTCACCGACGAACGTGTTCGCGCCTGGTGTCAGCAGTTAAACGAAGAGCTTTGTCTGGCCGAACTGGCTTAAATTCGGCTTAAGTTCAAAAAACGCAGGTTTAGCCCTGCGTTTTTTTTGCCTGTAAACGGTTGGCTTATAAGATTTACCCCCGGCTTACCCTCATTCCTACCGAAGCAATTATATCACTGCCGGAACACCCGGTTTTACTGGCCAGCTTTTCCAGTCGACATTGCCCCGAACCATCTTCAAGACAAAACTCAAAGCGGGTCTGGGTTTTAACCGGCTTGTCTAAAATGCCGGCTGGCATTGCCGCCCATTTCCACTTAGCGACCACCTGTTCAGCTTCTTTTGCAAAATGTCGGCTGCTCGATTCCACTACACGAATACCGGTGACAGTGTTATCAGGCTTTATCACGTACTCAACAGTAGCGCATCCTGTATTAGCCGCCATGGCTTCTTTCTTTGGATAGCGGGCAGGAAAACGTTCGAGCGCCTGCCATTCAGGCATAGCCAGAACATCGGTGCTTAGTGGTAGTTGGGCATATTCACTTGTGGCGGGAGTGGTAGCGGGCTCAGTGGCGCCGCAGGCCACTATAAAGCCGGCGGCAAACACCGTTAAGATCGCATATTTCATTGTTCTTCCCTGAAAACTCTCGATTAATTTAAACTAAAGTCTAAACTTCGATACCGCCCTTTTCAAGTCAGCAATTTCTACGTCAATTTTCGAAGTAGACGCATTCGCCCGCTCAGTACTGTGGGCACTGAGTTCAGCGAGTTCCACAATTCGCTGTAAACTCCCAGCAACGTCCGCAAGCAGTGTATCCTGCCTTTCCGTATCGGTTACGATCTCGCGGTTAATCCGGCTCAGCTCCTGAATAATCACTGAAATTGAGGCAACTTGCTCAGTTACCTGTTCGGTGGCTTTAGCCCCCTGTTGCGCTTGTTCACGGCCCGTATTGATGGTTTGTACCGCCTGATGGGCATCTTTTTGTAAGCTGCCGATCATAGCTTCTATTTCTTCGGTGGAATTATGAGTACGGTTTGCCAGGGTTCTCACTTCGTCAGCCACCACCGCGAACCCCCTTCCCTGCTCGCCCGCTCGGGCCGCTTCGATAGCGGCATTCAACGCCAGCAAATTGGTTTGCTCAGCAATGGTTTTAATCACATCCAGAATACTGCCGATATTACGACTGTTCTCATCGAGGCGATGCACAACCTGCGCTGAAGCTTCGGCCTGACGGGCTTGCTCAAGCACCTGCTGACGGTTATTTTCAGCCAGTGCGGCAATGCTCTGACTCTGCTGTTCCACCTGACTCAGTTTTTCCATGGCGGTAGTGATCTGGTTGAGGTTATGATGGCTGGTTTCTCGCACATGATCGGTATTGGTAGCCGTGGTCTGAACCTGCTTGCGTTGTTCGCCAACCTGTTGCAGGCTTTCCTCGCCTAGCGCAATGCTCGATTTAGTCACCTCTTCAAGGCGGTGTTCCTGCGACAGGATATTGCCTACCAGGCTGCGCAGGCTCTCAGTCAGCGCATTAATTTTAGATGCCAGAGCGGCAAATTCATCACTGCCATTATCGTCCAGTTTACGAGTGAGATCGCCCTGACTCAGTTGAGTCAGACCGCGATTTATTTTTACCAACGGACGGGCTATGCTGCGGGTAGTAATAACAGCCAGCACCACCGCTGCAATTAAACCGATTACAAAGACCGCACCGGTTTTAACTAACGCGCCCATAACGGTGTCCAGAATTTTCTGTTGCGCATTCAGGGTACTGGCATTAATTTGTCCGTATAGCGAGCTAATGGTGGTTTGGGCCGAGTTCAGCGCTTTATTCGCTGCCCCCTGACGAGCGGCACTTTCGCTGGTAAACGCCAGCTTTTGCTTTTGCATCCACACCAGCCCGTTATTGCCGGTGAGCTCAACAATAAACGCCTCATACTGCTCATTAAACATGTCTACTATGCCCTGGGTATCTACCGTTTCAGCCAGTCGGTTGAGGTAATCCTTATCAACTTCCAGGTTACTGATTTGATAAGCCAAATCTTCTTCAATAACGGCTGTTGCATCGGCTTCGCGGCTATTAACCAGATCTTCAATGGCCGTATTCATGGTGAGCAATTTGTTGTCGATATTATTGCCGGTACCAATTACTGTTTCGATGCCCGGATCGCTAGTGTCGAGATAGCTCAGGTCGAGCATTAAAGCACTCGCTTCATCGGCAATCATCAGTACTTTTTCGGACTGCTCAGCAATCCGCTCCTCAAAGATAAGCTGTTGCTCCAACGCTTCGTACATGCCAAGGCTTTGCTCTACATACTCCTGACTGGCTGCTATGGCCTGAGTGGCCTGTTTGTCATTACCCAGCAGTTTAGCCAGTTCGTCGAGGCCACGCACAAACGTTTCCGAGCGGGCGGCAAACTGCGACTTGCTGTTTTGCAATGCAGGCAACGAACTCACGTGATAACCATTGGCGGTAATCGTGGCCAGCGTGAGTATTTGTGTATTGACCTCGTTCATCAACGTTTGCACCGGCATTTTTTCTTCGATGACGTCTTCGGCGGAGGTTTGGATACCGGATAACCCCCAATAGGAAAGAATACTCGTAATTAACAATAAACAACCAAAGGATGCGAATCCCAGAATGATTTTATTAACGACTGTTAAAGACATTAGTATTCCTGTTTGCAGCACGGCAATTTAAGTATAGCAGTGCTGAGGTTCATGACTTCCGGCGCAACATACCTCTTAATCGGCCTCATTATAAGAAGACTTAAGTTTAAAATTTTGCCGGAACGTCAATTCGATGAGTCAGCATGGCCTGATAAACCCGCAGCGGCGCAAACGTTAAAACCTGCACCATCTCATTCACATTATTTTAAATATAGTCTACACCCTATGCATCTAAGCCCAAAATAGACATTATTTATAGAAATCACCATTTTCTATGCCCTGTTAGGCTTTCAAATCTGCTCAAGTTACCTATAATAGCGAGAAATTCGCATCCCAGATGTAGGCACCCAATGGACCAAAATAAAGAATTAAAGAAAGCCGGCCTCAAAGTTACCTTGCCTAGATTAAAAATCCTGCAAATTTTGCAGGAGCCCAAAAATCAACACATCAGCGCAGAAGACGTGTATAAGATTTTGATCGAACAAGGTGAAGAAATCGGCTTGGCTACTGTATACCGGGTTCTCAATCAGTTTGACGATGCCGGAATTTTAAATCGCCATCATTTTGAAGGCGGAAAGTCGGTATTTGAAATCAGTCACAAAGAGCATCATGACCATTTAGTCTGCCTGAAATGTGGCAAGGTTGTCGAATTCGAAGATGATCTGATTGAACAGCGTCAGGAACAAATTGCCAAAGACAACAAGATGAAATTAACCCATCACAGTTTGTATCTTTATGGCGAATGTACCGACGAAAACTGTGAAAACCTCGATTAAACGTTAAAAGGAGTCTGAAAGACTCCTTTTTTATTTAAGCGACAGACTAAACGACTACAACACAAACTTCTGTTCGCTGTAAACTGAGAACACTTTTTCCCAGATCGCTCCAACCTTACCGTCACCTATCTGATTATCGCCAACTTTAACGATGGGCAGGATCTCTTTACCGGAACTGGTGATCCAGACTTCATCAGCAGACAGTAACTCACCCACGGTAATCACCTCTTCAGACACTTCAATCCCGGCTATTTTAAGGCACTCCAGCACCAGCATCCGGGTGATCCCGGGGAGCAGTTGGTTATCCAGCGGCGGTGTTAAAGCCTTGCCTTCCTTAATAATAAACACATTACTGCTGCTCGCCTCGGTGATCTCACCCTGATGGTTATACAGCAGCGTTTCGGCATTACCTTCTTTGACGCTTTGCTGGAAATGCATCACATTCCCCAGCAGCGCCGTCGACTTAATATGGCAACGTTCCCAGCGTAAATCTTCTGCCAGTGACACACTGGCACCTGGGTGCGCATGGCGATCGGCTTTAACCGGCGTCGATAAGGCGAAGGCAAAACCAAAAACCGTAGGTGTGACACCTTCCGGATAAGCATGATAACGGCGGGTATCTGCACCACGACTGATATGCAGGTAAATACCGATATTGTCGCCCAATGCATCACGATTATCGTCAATAAGGCGCTGCACCAGCGCCTGCCACTCATCCTTATCGATTTTATAATCAATCTCAATGGCCGCCAGGCCCTTGGCAAAACGAGCCATATGCTGACTGAAGCCCACCATTTTTCCGGTATAGCTGGGGATCACTTCGTAAATACCGTCGCCGAAAAGAAAACCGCGATCCAGCGGTGAAATACGCGCTTGTTCCAACGGCACAAATTCGCCGTTTAAATATGCTATGGTCATGAAAATCTCGTTGAGAAAACGCCCGGTCTACAGACCTAACAAGATAGCCAGCGTTGAATAGCAGCCTGCATCAGCAGCCATTTTGCTCTGGCATCATCGGCGTCGAGTTGATAAAAAGTTATCTTATCACCGGGAATGCTCTGTGCGAAATGATTCAGATCACTTCGGGCAATCGTCCCGGCTTTGGGATAACCGCCAAGAGTTTGCCGATCGGCCATCATCACAATGGGCTGACCGTCGGGCGGAATTTGCATCGCGCCCAGCGCAATGGCTTCTGAATATAAAGCCCGTGAGGGTAGCTCTATGGCCGGCCCGCTTAACCGATAACCCATGCGATCGACCTGCGGCGTGATGGTGTATTCACTGCTGAGTAACCGCTGCCATTGCAGTGAGCTCAGCCAGTTATGCTGATAGCCAGGCACCAAGCCTATCCGTATTTCAGGCTGATAATCAGGGATCAATTGCGCCGGCAACGTGCCGGGCAGTTTTTGCTCTGATGCTACGCTGGCAACTGCCACTTCGTCACCCACCGATAATGGTTTACCATTATTTTGCAAACCGCCCAGCTGCTCACGCTTTACCATACTGGCACTGCCGACCACCCGGGGAAACTCAAAGCCGCCCTGAATCGCCAGATAATGTTTGCTGCCGATTCTTGCCGGCTCCACATCAAGCTGCTGGCCGGCGTTAACCTCTATTGACTGCCAGCCATGCTGAAGCTGATTATCCAGGGTGATCTGAGCGTCAGGCCCGGTAACGCTCACCACTGCCGGGCTAGTAAATTCCACGCCCAGGCCGCCAATAAACTCAATCGCTGTAGCGCTCTGCTGACCGCACAGTAAATTAGCCAGTGAAAATGCATGGGGATCCAACGGTCCCGACTGACAGAATCCCTGATGTAGCTGCCCTTGCCGGCCGGCATCCACCGGATAGGCAGTCAAATCGATGCGGGTAAAACGTACTGCCATCAGGCCGACTCCTCTGCTGTCTGCACCAGTGCGTGATACTCATCTTCACTGATGGCATAAAACTCCACCTGGTCACCCGCCTGCATCAATGTTGGCTCTTTAGCGCCGGGTTTATACAAATCCACCGGGCACAGGCCAAGTAAATGCCAGCCACCGGGCGAGACATCCGGATAGACTGCCGTCTGCCGATCGGCAATCGCAACAGCGCCCTTAGGTACCGCTTTACGCGGGTTTGCCAGACGCGGTGTAGCCAGCTCTGCCGCCAGCTCTCCCAGATAGGCAAAGCCTGGCGCAAACCCCACAGCAAAAACGGTGTAAGCAGACTGCTGATGACATTCAATAATCTCGGTAGCAGATAATCCAGTGGTATTGCTCACCAGCTCGAGATCATTGGCCTCAGGCGCGCCGTACCACACCGGCAGACGGTGTAATGTGGAGGGAGTCTGACTATTGGTATCGGTTATCGGTAGTTGTTTAACAAACTGATAAACGCCGTGGTAATCCACCTCGCTCATATTAAACACCAGCATTAAACTGTCGTAGGAAGGCACCAGCTCAGTTAACCAGTGGGGACGATGCGCCATCAGCGCTTGATTAAGCGCGGTAATTGCCTGGTTCTGCGCGGCCAGATCAGCACCGCTGGTATAGAAAATAACACCGTCTTCACCGGCGGTCTGCACTGCCCGTATCGTACCGAAAGGTTGCATATCAGGCGTTCGCTCCTGGCCTCACGTGGTTCAGCTTACGTTTGGTTAACGCAACCCGCAGCGACTCTGCCATGGCGACTGCACCAGGCGAATCACCGTGCACACACAGGGTATCCACCGGCATGCTCAAAACGCTGTCGTCACTGGTAACGATTATTCCGTCGTCCATTAACCGGGTAGCCTGTTCATACGCTTGCTCTTCACTAAGCACTGCGCCGGATTGCTTGCGCGACATCAGGTAACCATCTGGGGTGTATTTACGATCGGCAAAGGCTTCAAATAATAACACCAGGCCAAATTCAGCGGCCTCCTGGCTTAATTGCTGATGGTCCGGATGGGCTTGTATCATCAGAGGAGTATCCGCAACCGAACAGCTGGCAACAGCCTGCATAACGGTGCGCCGCAGCGCAGGCTGTTTCATAAGATCGTTATATAAAGCGCCATGGGGTTTAATGTACTCCACCTCGCCGCCCTGTGCCCGGGCCATCCCATCAAGTGCAGCAATCTGGTAATGCAGGCAGGCAATCAGTTCATCATCGGCCATGGCCAGGCTACGGCGGCCAAAACCAGCCAGGTCGGGATAACTCGGGTGCGCGCCAATGGCCACGTTGTGCTCAATGGCCAGGCCAATGGCTTTTTGCAGAGTAAGCGGGTCGCCTGCGTGAAAACCACAGGCAATATTAGCCATGTCGATATGAACCATGATTTGTTCATCAACAGGCATCGTCCAGGCGCCATAACTTTCGCCTAAATCGCAATTTAACATCATAAGCGGTTAGTTCTTCGTGACATATCGGTTATCATGTTACTTGTTTTATTTTAAAAGTCAGTCCCCATGCTAAAAATTGGTCAGATTAACCCGCTTAAAGTGGTTGGAGAATTTCCCTTCGGTTATCAGTTGTCTCACGCGGATGATGATCGCAGTATTGTGCTTACCGAAGAGGTAGAGCAACCACTGGCGGTCGACAGCGAAGTGCAGGCCATGGTGTATACCGGTGAAAACGGTCAGCTAGCGGCCAGCCTGGCAACGCCAAAAATTCTGGCCGGTGAGGTAAAGGTATTAAAAGCGGTGGGTGTTACCGATTTTGCCGCTTTTTTCGACTGGGGATTGCCGCGCGATTTGATGGTTCCCCGCCAGAACCAGGCAATGCCGGTAAATCAGGGCATGATGTACCCGGTTTACCTGTATTTTGATGAGCCCACCGGTCGTCTGCTGGGTACCACCAAATTACACCCGTTTTTAAGTGAAAATGGCATCTACTTTAAGGCCGGCCAGGAAGTCGAACTGATTGTCTGTGGCCAGACCGACTTAGGTTACAAAGTGGTCATCAACCAGACTCACCTGGGGTTAGTATTTGCCAGTGACGCCTTTAAGAAGCTGCGCATTGGCGATGAAACTACCGGATACATTAAACAGGTGCGTGAAGACGGCAAAATCGACGTTGCCCTGCAACAGGTTAACGCTACCGGGCGGGATGCCCTACAACAGGCTATCCTCGACGACCTGGAAGCGCACGGTGGCTTTTCCACACTCACCGATAAAAGCCCCCCGGAAGAAATTTACGCTCACTTTAACGTGAGTAAAGCGGCTTACAAACGCGCTTTGGGCGCTTTGTATAAACAGCAGAAAATTAAACTGGATAAACAAAAAATCACTCTGGTGGAATAATAACAATGAAAGCGACAGTCAGTTGGCAACAAGCCCTTACCTTCTCAGGAAAAACCGAAAGCGGTTTTAGTCAGACCCTCGATGGCAATGGTGAAACCCTGTCTCCCATGGAAACAGTACTGCTGGCGGTTGGCGCCTGCTCCAGTATCGATGTAGTAGATATTCTTAAAAAGCGCCGCCTGACCATTCACGACTGCCAGTGCGAACTGGAAGCAGAGCGCGCCGAAGAGGCGCCGCGGGTATTTACTAAAATCCATGCCCATTACATTGTAAGCGGTGACAACTTAAAAGAAAAAGACGTCGACCGCGCAGTATCCCTTTCGGCCGAGAAGTACTGCTCGGTGATGCTGATGTTAAAAGGCAATGTGGATATCACCACCAGCTACACAATTGTCGATTAACAATCATTTTTCGGCGGGCAGTTAATCCTGAACAGCCCGCCCATTCATCATACTGCTAAGGGTTGCTCCCGCAGTCGGGGGACTGGCCGCTCATCAATAAACACATGTACCAGCGCAGTAACCAGTGCAATCGAACAGGCACTCCACCACACCACATCGTAAGAACCGGTAAGGTCGAACAAATAGCCGCCCAGCCAGACACCGCTGAATGATCCCAGCTGGTGACTTAGAAAAACAATACCGTACAACAGCCCCATGTAAGGCAGGCCAAATAATTGTGCCACCAGCCCGGACGTTGGCGGTACAGTGGCTAACCACAGCAATCCGGTAACAATAGAAAACAGGTACACCGACATTTCACTCATTTCAAACAGCATAAAAGCGGCTATCGCAATCGCCCGCAACGCGTAGATAATGGTCAGCAGGTTTTTCTTGGAGTATTTGCCCGACCAGGAGCCGGATAGCAGACAACCAAAGATATTGAACAATCCAATCAGCGATAAACTCACTACCGCGGTGTTAGCAGAAAACCCTCGGTCACTTAAAAAAGCCGGCATGTGCACGGTAATAAATGCCAGTTGAAAACCACAGACAAAAAAGCCCACTACAATCAGCCAGTAATGCCAGTAACCACAAGCCTCTTTCAGTGCCTCGCGCATGGTTTGTGCGGTACTGTCTTTATTAACCGCCAGTTGCGCCCCGCCCGATTGCCGGAACGTAGCAGCCAGCACCGCCATTAACAATGAACATCCGGCCAGCAATAACAGCGCGTTCACCCAGCCAAACCCGAGAATAAATTCCTGGGCAACCGGCACGACCAGAAGCTGCCCGGCAGACCCTGCGGCACTGCCAAGCCCCAGCGCAAAAGCGCGCTTTTCCACCGACACCATGCGCGCCATAGCGGGTAACACCACGCCAAAACCGGTGGCGGCAATCCCCATTCCCATCAGCAATCCTGCGCCGGCATTCAAACCGGCAACCGAATCTGTTGTGGCGGTTATGGCTAACCCCGCCGCATATAAAAAGGCGCCAACCACTACGGTTCTGGCCGTACCGTATTTATCGGCAATAGCGCCGGCGACAGGTTGTGATAATCCCCACCACAGATTTTGCAACGCCAACGCAAAAGCAAATACTTCGCGGCCATAACCAAACTCGGCCGACACCGGCTCCATAAAGAAGCCCATGGACGATCGAATACCAAAGTTTAGAGCCAGAAGGATACAAATAAAGGCAATGGAAAAGCTGACTAATTTAACCGGTGCTGACATGAAGAAATCCGAAAATGGTGAAATAAAATTTGAAGTGAATCCCAGGCCAGTAATTGTTACAGCCCCAACCACAATTGTCGCCTATTGATTGTATTTTTCTGCTCTTGGGGGCCTGAATGACAGAAAAAGTGTTTCCACGCTCGCTAAAATAGTCAAAATCCTCAACATATAACCAATTCACTCAACAGTTAGCCATTACCGCCACACCAAATTGATACAATTGCTTACACAAAGATACAACTGCTCGCTAATTTATTGTTTTGTAGGGATTTATACTTTACTTAACAATTTGGCACAGCGAATGCTGTCAGGCGTATATAACAATATACTTTCAAGGTAACACGATGGAACACGTAAAGACCCACCGCAACATCAGCTCATTACTTATTGCCGGCCTGCTGGCCAGTAGCGTGACCTTAACCGGTTGTATCGACGCCGAGGCCACTGACACAAAAGCAGAACAAAAAGAAGAAGTGGTTGTCAGCATTCCCGTAGAAGCCACGTCTGTCACCATGGGTGATATCTCATCGAGCTATCAGACCACCGCCATATTAGAAGCCAAAGAAGAAGCGTTTGTAGTCGCCCGGGCGTCAGGTATTGTTGAGCACATTTTTGTCGAAGAAGGCGATTATGTCGAAAAGGGTCAGGTACTTGCCCAGCTCGACAAAAAACGTTACGAGTTAAACCTGAGTAAAGCCCGTGCCGATCTCACCGGTATCGAAAAAGAATTAAGCAAAATTAAGAAAGTGTATTCCAGCAAGCTGGTGAGCGACGACACCTTTGATAAGCTCACCGCCCAGTACGAAGCAGCCAAAGCCGTGCTGGCACTGGCCGAATTGGATCTTAAAGAAACTACCATCACCGCCCCCATCAGCGGTTACATTGCCGAACGTAATGCCAAGGTGGGTAACCTTACCGAGTCTTTCCAGCGCGAAAGAATGTTCCATATTGTTCAGCAAAAAGCCTTACAGGGAATTGTTTATCTGCCTGAAAGCGAAATGGCCTCCATTGCGGCAAAACAAAATGCCAGCCTGAAAATTGCAGCGCTGGGTAACGCCACGGTAACTGGCTATGTAGAACGGATCAGCCCGGTAGTTGATGCGACCACCGGTACCTTTAAAGTTACCCTCACCGTACCTAATACCAACGGCCGTCTGAAAGCCGGTATGTTTTCTGAAGTCTCTATTGATTACGATACTCACGCTAATGCGACCTTATTACCCCGTAAAGCACTGTTAACCATCGACGATCAAACCAGTGTGTTTGTGGTGGAAGAAGGCGTAGCGAAAAAGCTTGATGTGACCACCGGCTTTGAGAACGGTGAATTTATCGAAATTACCAACGGCCTTACTGGTTCAGAAACCGTTGTTACCGTCGGGCATCACAATCTGAAGGATGCGTCACCAGTTGAAATTGTAAACAGCTGATAGCCGCCAGGAGATTGTTATGCAACTTGTTGATATTGCGGTAAAGCGCCCCGTCGCGATTGCCATGTTCACACTCGCCGTGCTGTTATTCGGCATGGTCTCTTTAGGCCGGTTATCGGTAAACCTGTTACCCGAACTGGCCTACCCGACTCTGACAATTCGTACCGACTACACCGGTGCGGCGCCTGCTGAAGTAGAACAGCTGGTATCCAAACCCATCGAAGAAACCATCGGCACCGTTAAAGGCGTGCGCACCGTTAAATCTATTTCACGGCCTGGCCAGTCAGACGTTGTACTGGAATTCGCCTGGGGCACTGCCATGGATTTCGCCAGCCTGGAGGTGCGGGAAAAATTGGATATCCTGCAACTGCCGCTAGATGTTGATAAACCCCGTTTATTGCGCTTTAACCCCAGCCTCGATCCTATTTTACGCTATGGCCTGAGCTTCAATACGCCGGATCCTTCCGTTGAAGCCATGAAGTCGTTACGTATTTATGCCGATGAGCAAATTAAGCGGCAACTGGAATCCATTGAAGGGGTTGCTTCGGTAAAAATTGGTGGAGCCCTGGAAAACGAAATTCAGGTACTGGTGGATCAGCGCCGGGTCAGCCAGTTAAATATCAGCATCAACACCATTATCACCCGCCTTAAAGAGGAAAACCTCAACACCGCAGGCGGACGCATTGATAACGGCAATCAGGCGTTTCTGGTGCGTACTCTGAACCAGTTTACCGGTCTCAATGAGATTGGTGAGCTGTATATAGCCAACCGTAACGGCAAGTCTATTCGCCTGCGCGATGTGGCCACCATTCAGAATACCTATAAGGAACGGGATGCAATCAGTCGGTTTAACGGCAAGGAAGGCGCTGAAATTGCCATATACAAAGAAGGTGACGCCAATTCCGTAGACGTAGCACGCCTGGTAGGGATTGCCCTTGAGCGGATCCAAAATCAGCTGCCTTCTGACTATGCGCTTGATAAAGTGTACGATCAGAGTGAGTTTATTAAACAGGCCATCGAAGATGTAAAATCGTCTGCCATTATCGGCGGCATTCTGGCCATGATCATTCTTTACCTGTTCCTTAAGGATTTCTGGCCAACGCTGATCATCTCAGTATCGATCCCGCTATCGGTTATCGCTACATTTAACCTGATGTACGGTAACGATATCAGCCTTAACATTATGAGCCTCGGTGGTATTGCTCTGGCGGTAGGTTTGTTAGTGGATAACAGTATCGTGGTACTGGAAAATATCGACAAACACAAACAGCGCGGCAAGGGCCTGATCAACGCTGCGACGGCGGCGACCGAAGGCACCAAGGAAGTCTCCAGTGCAATATTAGCCTCCACGCTCACTACCCTGGCAGTATTTGTACCGCTTATTTTTGTCGAAGGCATTGCCGGTCAGTTATTCAGCGACCAGGCCATGACCGTTTCGTTTGCCTTAATTGCCTCACTGATTGTGGCTCTGACGGTGATCCCGGCACTGGCCGCCAAAGCCCACCGTGAAGACAGTTTCACTGAGCAGGATGCGCTGGAACCCACACCTGCTGGCCGCCCTGAAGGCTGGCGCAAGATCGTGTTTTACATTACCTGGCCGCTACGCATGCTGGTTAAGCTGGTATTCGGGATCATTCCCATGCTGGTTACGACCCTGCTTATTACAGTGTGGCGCGCTATCAGCACCGCTCTGTCGTTTATTTTTAAGCCACTTACCGGCTTATTTGGCCTGGCCTTTAACGGTATAGAAAAACTGTACAATGTCAGCCTGAAAGCTGCCCTGCGCACTCGCTGGTTAGTGCTGGGTGTGGCTGTTGCCGTTACCGCGTCGGCGTTTATGCTCATCCCTCGCTTGGGCATGGAGCTTATTCCACGCATGTCACAGGGTGAATTTTTCATTGAAGTCACCCTGCCGGCAGGCTCCCGTGTCGAGCAAACCGACGACTTACTGACCCGTTTGGCGCTCTACACCGAATCCTTGCCTGATGTTAACCGCACCTATTCATTGGCCGGTACCGGCAGTCTTATAAGTGCTGCGCCATCACAAGGAGGCGATCACTGGGGCAAGCTCAACGTAGTGCTGGATAAACAGGCCAGCGATGCCGATGAAGCACGGGTTAAAGAGTCATTACGTGAATACCTGGCTAAACAGGCCGGTGTGCAGAGCAAGTTTGGTTATCCTGAATTGTTTACCTTTGCTGCACCGATACAGATTGAACTGCAAGGTTATGATTTAGCGCTGCTCCAGCGCAGTGCCGACTCGTTGAAGCAGGCACTGGAAGGCAGCAGCCGTTTTGCCGATGTAACCAGCAGTCTGCGGGTCGGTAACCCTGAACTCAAAATTAACTTCAATCACGCGGCCCTTGCCCGCCTGGAGTTGGATGCGTCTACTGCCGCCAAGCTGGTAGCCGCACAAATTGGCGGCGAAGTAGCAACCCAGTACAGTATGCGCGACCGTAAGGTGGACATTCTGGTGCGCACTGCCGATACACAACGCGACCAGATTGACGATATCAGCCAAATCATCATTAATCCGGGTGCAGAACAGCCGGTGCCCTTACATGCTGTGGCTGAAGTCTTTGTCAGTAACGGTCCCAGTGAGATCACCCGGGTAGGTCAGCAACGTGTCGCATTGCTGGAAGCCAATCTGCGCTATGGTGATCTGGCTCAGGGCGTGGCTGAAGCAGAACAAATTATCCGTGAAATTGCCCTGCCGCCGCAGTTGCGGGCAACCATTGCCGGTCAGAGCGAAGACATGCAGCAAAGTTTCGACTCGCTGATGCTGGCACTGGCTCTGGCTATCTTTATGGTGTACCTGGTAATGGCTTCACAGTTTGAATCACTGGGTCACCCGCTACTGATTTTGTTTGCCATTCCTATGGCCGTAGCCGGCGCTATTTATGGCCTGTTGCTCACCAACACCAACGTTAGTGTGGTGGTGTTTATCGGATTAATAATGCTCTGCGGTATCGTGGTTAATAACGCCATTGTACTGATTGATCGCATCAATCAGTTACGTGAACAGGGTCTGGATAAACATAGGGCTATCATCGATGCCGCCAACAGCCGCTTACGCCCAATTATCATGACCACGCTGACCACTATTCTTGGTCTGCTGCCCATGGCCATTGGCTTTGGTGAAGGTGCCGAGGTGCGCACGCCTATGGCCATCACTGTGATCTTTGGTTTACTGTTCTCTACCTTGCTGACCCTTATTCTGTTACCGGTGATTTATTCACTGTTTGACCGCAAACAGTTTGCCGTAACGGCGAACGACACAGCCGGAGGCAAAGTTTATGGATAAGTTTGCTCAGGCTGGTGCCGCCCTGACCAGTTTTGCCCTGCGCAAACCGGTCACTGTCTGTATGTGTTTCCTGTCGATGCTGATTTTCGGCATCGCTGCAGGACGCTTGTTACCGCTGGAGAAATTTCCCGGCATTGATATTCCGCAAATGGTAGTACAGGTGCCCTATCGTGACGCCACTCCGGCTGAAATAGAGCGCATGATCACCCGTCCGGTGGAAGAAGCGATTGCCACCATGTCCGGCATCAAACAGCTGCGGGCAACCTCGTTTGAAAACCGCGCTGAAGTGTTTGTGGAATTTGACTGGGACGCCAACATTAAAGCCAAAAGCATCGAGGCCCGGGAGAAAATCGATGCTATTCGCGACGAACTGCCCGATGATGTTGAGCGCGTGATGGTGTTTAAATTTAATACCAACGACATGCCGATTTTCCAGCTGCGGGTCTCCAGCGAGCGCGATCTGTCGAACGCCTACGATCTCCTCGACCGTAATTTAAAAGGTGAAATCGAACGGGTTCAGGGTGTCTCCCGGGTTGAACTGTATGGTGTTGAGAAAAAACAAATCAGTATTCGCCTTATCCCGGAACGCATTACTTCACTACATATCGATACCAACGAACTGGGCAGACGGTTGCGGGAAGCCAACTTCTCGATGACGGCCGGACACTTTTTTGCCAACGACCAGAAGTTTATTGTTAATCCCCAGGGCCAGTTCTCTGATATGCGCGATATCCAGCAGCTCTATGTTGCACCGGGGATCATGCTTAAAGATATTGCCACGGTGGATTATGAAACACCTGAGCGTAACAATGGCCGCCACCTTGACCGCGCCTACGCGGTGGGTCTGAATATCTTCCGTGAATCAGGCAGTAACCTGGTAGAAGTCAGTGAACAGGTAATGGCGGTGGTTGAAAAAACCAAACAGGATCCGGCTTTTAACGGCATTAACCTGTACGTAATGGATGACGTGGCCGAAAGTGTCACCTCATCGTTATCAAATCTGGTGGAAGCGGGTTTATTTGGTGCGCTGCTCTCGGTTGTGGTGTTGTATTTATTCCTGCGGCAACTCACAACAACTCTCTTGGTTGTGCTGTCTGTGCCGTTTTCTATCTGCATTACCCTGGGTGTCATGTATTTGCTGGGGTACTCGCTGAATATCCTGTCGCTGATGGGCCTTATGCTGGCGGTAGGTATGCTGGTTGACAATGCGGTAGTCATCACTGAAAGTATTTTTCAGCAGCGGGCTACCCATGCCGATGCGAAACAGGCTACCAAATTAGGCGTTGGCAAGGTGAGTCTGGCTGTCATTGCCGGTACCACTACAACGGCTATCGTCTTTTTACCCAATATTGTGGGCGTTAAGATTGATGTCACCGTGTTTCTGGAGCACGTAGCCATTGCCATCTGTATCTCGCTGTTTGCCTCACTGCTGATTGCACAAACGCTGATCCCCCTGCTGGCCTCAAAGGTTAAGCCACCCGCCACTCACCATGCAAAGCCTGCAGGTTATATTAAGCGTTATCGCAAAATCTTAAACTGGGCCATGCAAAATCAGGGCAAAACTTCAGTCATTGCGTTAGCTATTCTGGCCAGCACGGCCATTCCTCTGGGCGTTATTTCCAACGATGATGAAGGGAATGACAACCGCTCCCGAGTCTGGCTGAACTATCACATCAGCCAGAATTACACTCTGGAAGAAGTAGAGAAAACCGTTGATAAAATGGAAGCTTATCTCTACGACAATCAGGAAAAGTTCTACATAAAACAGGTGTATACCTATTATGAAGCTGGGCAGGCAACATCTGGTATCACCCTGCAGGATGATTTACCGGTACCGGTAAGCGAAATTAAACGCCTGATACTTGAGAATATGCCGAAGTTTGTACGGGCTAAACCGTCTTTCCGCTGGAACGAAGGCAATGGCGGTGGGGTCAGACTCACCCTGCTTGGCGAATCTTCAGATCAGCTCAGAGTGATCGCTAACCGTGTGGTAGATGTGCTGGACAACGTTGACGGCTTAACTGATGTGCGCGCCGACGTTGGCAGCGAACGCCAGGAACTGCAGATCCGTATCGACCGCGACAAAGCTTATCAGCTTGGCCTCACCACTCAGCAGGTGTCAGGTCTGGTAGCGACTGCCCTGCGCGGTAATAACCTGCGCACCTTCCGCTACGGTGAAGCCGGCGAGGTCAATGTCAAACTCATGTATGGTAAATCAGTGCAGGAATCCCTTAATGCACTGCAAAACCTTAATTTAACCAACAATTCGGGCCGTAATATCACCCTGGACATGGTGGCAGACATTTCGGTTATGCCGCAACTGGCGCAAATAAACCGCTATTATCGTCAAACCGCCCTGTCAGTAGGTGCCAATCTGGAAGAAAGCACCACTATGGAACAGGCCCGCGAACGAATTGAGGCCGCCATGCAGTACATGAGCCTGCCCTCTGGCTATAGCTGGACGCTGGACGGCGGCTTCCGTCGTCAGGACGAAGCCTTTGCGGTAATGCAAATGAATATGTTGCTGGCTGTGTGCATGATCTACATTGTTATGGCAGCGCTGTTTGAATCCTTGCTGCTACCTACCGCCGTTATTACGTCACTGCTGTTTAGTATTACCGGCGTATTCTGGGCCTTTATGATCACGGGCACTTCTATGTCGGTAATGGGCATGATAGGCATGCTGATCCTGATGGGAATAGTGGTAAACAACGGTATTGTGCTGGTAGATAGAATTAACCAGTTAATTAGCGAAGGCGAAGCCTTAACTACCGCTATAGTAGATGGATGCAGCTCGCGGATCCGGCCAATTCTGATGACGGTTTCCACCACGGTACTGGGTCTGGTACCACTGGCAATGGGAAGTACCCGTATTGGTGGCGACGGCCCGGCCTACTCGCCTATGGCAATAGCCATTATTGGCGGCTTAGTGTTCTCCACACTGACCAGTCTGTTTTTGGTTCCATTGGCTTATGTACTGTTACTGAAGTTACGTTATCGGGTGAGCAAAATGATTTTCCGCTCGAAAGTACAGGTGAGTCGTTGGATTAGGGCTTAAGAATAAAGCGCCTGAGAAGGAAGGAGTTAAACGGGAACTCGTTTTTTTGACCACTGCGGTTCCCGTTTACTGATTCCCGGCACGATTAGCTGCGTGCAGTCAGGAATTGATAGACGTTTGATGCGTCACGAGACTGAGAAAACTCAACCAGAGATACACCATTACAAGTTACACCGTCTTTTGCACTAACTACTTTCAGTACTTCACGCTGGCTTGCACCAATCAGACCGATGTTACGTGATACAGAAGATCGTAGCAGGCGAACGTCATCTTTTACTACCGCTTTACAAAAACCAGCGAACTCAGTATCACCTGTAAAACGAACACCTTCAGCAGTTACGTCAGCAGAAGCAGTTGATACACCCATTACTGCTAATACTGCAGCAGCGATTGTTGATTTGATTACTTTAGTCATTTAAATTTCCTCTCATATTATCTTGGTATCCACCGGAAGCTGTAGAGCGAAATTGCTGTTTATCAGTTCTGGTGTCAGCCCAACGATTTGCGCTGAGCGTTTCTCGTTGGTGCACTATATTTATGCCCCACCTGAAAGAAAATTACTGTTTTATTATTGTATAGGTATGGTGAAAATAGCGTAAATTATAATGTTAATGGCCAATTAACAACTTAAACCATTACTTTTATTGGGTATTTTTTAAATAAATATTACCATTCAGAATATCTATTAAACTTTAGATATAAAAAAGTTCTAAAAAAAACCTTCAATTCTGAAAGTTTTTAGCTTGATCCAGGCAGTTATTCACAATTTTATACAACTTAAGTCGATAAAACGGCTCTCAGAGCTCACATAAGCTGTAATTTAATTACAGAAATGATGTAAAACGATGAAAATTTGACTATTTTAAAAGTCAGACAGAACGACAATCGTCATCAGAAAGAAAATTCATCGGCCCCGTAATGACTTTAATTAACCATAAATTGGTTGCGAGGCAAGGTTCAAAGCAGAAAAAACGGGTAGCCAGACTATATGCCCAACTACCCGTAGGTTATGAAGGAGAGGTTGAGAACCGGATTAAACGTATTCACGTTCCCGTTTGGTTTCGATGGCATCAATGTAACCATGCCAGGAGGCATAGCCAAGTAATGGCATTAATACAACAAAGCCGATAAACCCGGTAACAAAGCCAATAGAAACGATGGAGAAAATAATACCGGCCCAGATAAACATCGGTACCTTATTGACCCATACAGCATTAATGCTGGTCATCACAGCAGTAGCTAAATCAACTTTCCGCTCCAGCAGAATGGGCTGGGTAAATGCGGTAACAAAAAACATACCGATACAGAACAGTGCGCCTACGCCGGTTCCAAGAATAAGGAAAGGCATTAAGCTTTCCAGACTCTCAATCTGATGCTGCGGATACAGTGCATGGATCAGGGAGGCAACACGTAACCAGAAGATCATCAGGATCATCAGCAAAATACCAAATCCCCACTCGTTCACCGCATTACGGCGCATGGCACGTAATGAATGGGATAAAGTGGGCTTATGGCCTTTTTCATGTTCCCAGCTTATATCGTACAAGCCCGCTGCCAGAAACGGACCAATAAGCATAAAGCACACTATCGAGGGCAAAATAATCAGGTGCCAGCCAGTCATCGCCACTAAAAAGGAGATTAACCAGGGAATGACGGCGAATAATAAACCATAGAACACGGACAATAACGGGGTTTTTAATAAATCCTGAAAGCCCAGAGACAACCATTTAATGGGATCGCCAACATCGAGCTCTTTACAGGGAATGACCCTGGCGATACCGCTGTCGGTGATAGCGTTCTGGGGTGTTTCTTTAAAGTGTTGTGACATAAATTCACTTCCCTCAGTTGTTACTGTTAAGCGCAAAACAGGGGAACATTCACTTATCCACGATATTTACCGATCTTCTGAGCGAACCGGTCTTACTTACTGCAGAATCTTCCCCACCGTTATATATACGATAGATCCAATTACTAAAGTTCACAATTTATTAACAATAAAAATATTAAAAATTAATATGTGCGAGGAATACTGACCGGTTGCCAGTAGAGGCGACGGTGAAAATAGCGATTCACCGCCACATTAAAATCGTAAAAACTACATACTGCGCTTTTTTGCCCGGTGGCCACATCAAAAGTGAAACGATGACAATTATTGCCCCAGGGATGGTATTCAATATAAGTAAAGATGCGCGATACGGCACGCTCGGCGGCGCCAGCGGCTACCAGCGGATGCAGATCTTTATCGCAGAGCATATAAATGTTCTCGCCACTACGGTCGTTTAAAAAACGCTGAGGCGACACGGCTTTCACCAAGCCACTGCCATGCAGTTCAATAATGTGCCCATCAACCCAGATACCCGTGTGTTCGAAAACGCCATAAATACCACAGCAAACCATGGCACCATCAACAGGTTTTACCGACACCCTGCTCTCGCCCGGGTAATGTTCTACCCCGGCGCTGTGATCTACAACTACATCTGAATGGCGCATGCGGACACCCTGCAAAAAGCAAACTTATTCTCTAAAAGCACTATTTTGAGTTATAGCCCTTCCTTTTTACTGTCTCAAGTCGGTTTTTGTAACAGTTTATGCAATATATTTGCGCTAAAGCGCAAAATTTGCTTAACAGCGTGTAGCCCGATGCGATACCCTGAAAGCCCCGTAATTTAAGTAGTTTAAGATGAAACCGGTACACAGTTCGCACAAGTTAGATAACGTATGTTATGACATTCGCGGTCCGATCGCCGCGCAGGCTCGCAAGATGGAAGATGAAGGCCATCGTATTCTCAAACTGAATATTGGCAACCCTGCCCCGTTTGGATTTGATGCTCCTGACGATATCCTTAAGGACGTCATTCATAACCTGCCAACCTCACAAGGCTATTCTGACTCTACCGGTATTTACGCGGCTCGTGTTGCAGTAATGCAGTACTACCAGCAAATGAACATTCGCAACATCCAGGTTGATGATGTGTTTATTGGTAATGGCGTGAGTGAAATGATCATGATTGCCATGCAGGCGCTGCTGAATATGGGCGACGAAGTATTGTTACCCAGCCCGGATTATCCCCTGTGGACGGCTGCGGTAAGCTTATCTTCCGGTACCCCAGTGCATTACCGCTGTGACGAACAGGCTGGCTGGTTTCCCGATATTGATGACATCAAAAGTAAGATCACCAAGAAAACCAAAGCCATCGTACTGATCAACCCGAATAACCCCACCGGGGCGGTGTACAGCAAAGAATTACTGCAACAAATTGTCGATTTGGCCCGCGAGCATGAGCTGGTGGTGTATTCCGACGAAATCTACGACAAGATTCTGTATAACGATGCCAAGCACACGTGTATAGCCTCACTGGCCGATGACGTGTTCTTTGTGACGTTTAGCGGTTTATCCAAAAACTACCGCGTGGCGGGCTTCCGTGCCGGCTGGCTGGTGGTATCCGGTAATAAACGCCTGGCTAAACACTATATTGAAGGGTTGAATATCCTGTCATCCATGCGGATGTGCGCCAACGTGCCCTGTCAGAGCGCAATACAAACAGCGCTGGGCGGCTATCAGAGCATCAACGATTTAGTCAAACCCGGCGGCCGACTGCAATTACAACGGGATTTAGCGGCCCGTCGCCTGAATGACATCGACGGCATCACCTGTGTGCCGCCGAATGGCGCCATGTACTGTTTTGCTAAGGTCGATGCCGAGAAGTTTAATATCGCCAACGACGAACAAATGATCCTCGACCTGCTCAGCAGCGAAAAAATCCTGCTGGTTCACGGCCGTGCCTTTAACTTAAACGAAGGCATTTATTTCCGTCTGGTATTTTTACCGCACAGCGATATTCTAGGCCCGGCCATGAATCGCATTGAAAACTTCTTTAATGGCTACCGCCAGAAAGGTAAAAAGTAATGGCTGAAAACAGCCATTTCTTTGCCCACCTGGCCAGGATGAAACTCATTCACCGCTGGCCGCTGATGCATAATGTGCGAATCGAGAATGTTCAGGAGCACAGCCTGCAGGTGGCTATGGTTGCCCATGCCCTGGCGCTTATTCGTAATCGCTTTTTTGATGGCCAGCTCAATCCCGACCGGATTGCCACCCTGGCGATGTTCCATGATGTGTCTGAAGTACTCACCGGTGATCTGCCTACGCCGGTTAAGTACTACAACCCGGCCATCAAGGAAGAATATAAAAAGATTGAGAAAATCGCCGAGCAAAAGCTTATCGATATGGCCCCGGAGCCCTTTCGCGAAGATTATGCCGAGTTAATCAGCGGTGACAAACACAGCGAAGACGAAGCCTTTATTGTAAAAGCCGCCGACGTAATTTGTGCCTACCTGAAAACGCTTGAGGAGCTCAGCGCCGGTAACCGTGAGTTCACGCTTGCCAAAAAGCGCCTTGATAAAATGCTCAAAGACTACCATTCAGACGAAGTGGATTATTTTTTAAAACAATACGTGCCCAGCTTCTCTCTGAGTCTGGATGAAATTACTCAGGAAGATCACGACGAGTAATAAAGGAGTCAGTCTGTATGCAATCCGATCGGCAATCCAGTCAGCAATCGAATTGGCAGTCCAACTGGTCTGAACGCCGGTTGCCGCGCACTCAGGCAAGGGACGGCGATCATCGTTCGCCTTTTCAGCGAGATAAAGCGCGGGTACTCCATTCAGCGGCCTTCCGTCGTTTACAGGCCAAAACTCAGGTGCTGGGGGTGGGCTTAAGCGATTTCTACCGCACCCGCCTCACCCATTCACTGGAAGCGGCGCAGATAGGCACCGGCATTACTGCTCAGTTACAAGGCAAATTTCCCCGCTTAACGGAATATGTCAGCCTCGATCCTTATTTAATTGAAACCCTTTGCCTGGCCCACGATATCGGTCACCCTCCGTTTGGCCATGGCGGTGAAATAGCACTGCATTACATGATGCACCAGCACGGCGGATTTGAAGGCAATGGCCAGACGTTTCGCATTGTTACCCGGCTGGAACCCTACACCGCAGAACACGGCATGAACCTGAGTCGTCGCAGTGTACTGGGCCTGGTGAAATACCCCAATTTTATCGATACGCTGACCAATCAGGATATTGTGCCGGCAGATGAGTTACGCATGCGTCAGGTGAAAGCCGAAAACTGGCACCCGCCTAAAGGGCTGTTCCGCTGCGATGAAAACCTGTTCGACTGGTTACTTGACCCGTTAAAACCAGAAGAACGCGACGCCTTTATGGCGTTTAATCAAAGTGCCGGTAAGCACGGTAAAACCAGTCATAAGTCCTTTGATTGCAGTGTGATGGAGCTGGCCGACGATATTGCCTATGGTATTCACGATCTGGAAGATGCCATTGTGATGGGGATGGTTAAGCGCGCCGAATTCAGTGAAGAGCTGGAAAAGCCGTTGATTGAACTCAAAGTGCCGTGGCTGTCTGATGCTATCAGTAAACTCGGTGACCGCTTATTCAGCATAGAACAGTTTGAGCGCAAAAACGCCATTGGTGCACTGGTTAACTGCTTTATTACCGCAATCCGCATCGAGGAAAACCCACAGTTCACTCACCCCTTGTTGTGTTATCAGGCGGTTCTGCCTCACCATCACAGTGAAGCCCTGGCCCTGTTTAAACAGTTTGTATACCGCAAGGTCATTCGCAAACCTGAAGTTCAATTACTGGAATATAAAGGCCAGCAGGTAGTAATGGAGCTTTTTGAGGCATTCAGCTCAGATCCCACCCGCCTGCTACCAGAAAACACCCGTAGTCGTTGGTTACAGGCCGAGGAGCAAGGCAACGGTCACCGCGTGATTGCCGATTATATTTCAGGCATGACCGACGAATTCGCCGCCCGTCTCTATTCCAATATGTTTGTGCCTAAGCGCGGTGGCGTACTCGATACTTTGTCCTTGTAACCGCCTGCACGAATGTTTAATACGCTTGCCTACCTGTTAGCAATCAGCAGCAGAGGCAGGATAGATATTAATGCAGGGCCAGTTTAACCGTATTTAACTCGCTGGCTTCTGCAGAGGTCGGCATTGCTTTGGCGTCTTCCACCATTACAGCCATGGAATCCAGCACATCCAGAAAGTCTTTTAATTGCTCAGGATTCATTTGCGCAGACAAGGCTTCAATTTTAGCGATAAGGCTTTTTGTCGGTAATCTCATAAGTGTCAATATTCTGTGGTTATAGGCATTGAACCAACAATGTTACAAATATCTTGCCAACTTGTAGGGGGTAGCGTGAGCCTCCGGCGCTGCGACTAATACTATCCAGCGGGGATGAAATTTTTTTGTGCTTAATGCGGTCTTAGTACGTAACCAGAGGTATTAGTTTTCGCAAATCAGGCATTATGACTAAACGATTTAAACCATCACAAACTTTTAAAAGTCACGAAATTACCGACGAATCAGTGTTCTCATCACGACGCAGTTTGCTCAAATCCATGGGGTTTGTTGGTGCTGGCGCTCTGCTCAGCGGTTCTGCAACAGCTCGCGGCTGGTTTGATGACGATGATGACAAGCCGGCATTCAAGGCCAAACCGCTGGATTTTACCCGCAACGGCAGCCTGTCTACCGACGAAACCATGACGCCCTACGCAAAAGTCACCTCATACAACAACTTTTATGAGTTCGGCACCAGTAAAGACGATCCGGTAGAAAATGCCCAGAACTTTCAGGTTGACCCGTGGTCACTAAAAATTGACGGTATGGTTCGCAACCCCATTACCCTGAGCTATGACGATATCCTCAATAAATTTCCATTAGAGGAACGGGTGTACCGGTTAAGATGCGTTGAGGCCTGGTCGATGGTGATCCCCTGGCTGGGTTTTGAATTAAATAAACTACTCAAGCTGGCTGATCCGCTCGGTTCGGCTAAATATGTGGCATTTAAAACCCTGTTCGACCCGAAACAGATGCCGGGTCAACGCAACCCGTTTATGGGTGGTGGTATCGACTACCCTTATGTGGAAGGCCTGCGACTGGATGAAGCCATGCACCCGCTATCCCTGATGTCGGTTGGCGTGTATGGTAAAACCCTGCCACCGCAGAACGGCGCGCCAATTCGGCTGGTAGTGCCATGGAAATATGGCTTTAAAAGTATTAAATCAGTGGTGCGCATTACTCTCACCGATCAGGAGCCGCCAACTACCTGGAATCGCCTGGCAGCCCACGAGTATGGCTTTTATGCCAACGTGAACCCGAACGTGGCTCACCCACGCTGGAGCCAGGCCAGTGAACGACGGATCACCAAAGGCGGCTTGTTTTCACAGAACCGTATCGATACCGAGATGTTTAATGGCTATCGGGAAGTCGCCCCGCTGTATTCCAATATGGATCTCACTCGCTACTATTAGTATTTGATGAAGTTACTGAATAAACCGTTAAAACTGTCTGCCCGGCAAATCACGCTGGGCAAAACGTTATTGCACCTGTTGATCCTCGGTTGGGTGATTTTCACTTTTTACCTGGGTGTCACCGATAGCCTGGGGGCAGACCCGGTGAAAACGCTAATTCATTTTACCGGTATCGGCGCCTTAAACCTGCTGCTGATCACCCTGCTTATCAGTCCGGCTGCCCGCTACCTGCCCGCCCCGGGTTTAATGCGTTTCAGGCGAATGCTGGGCGTCTATGTGTTCGTTTATGCTGTTATCCATCTGCTGACATATATCAGCTTTGAGTTACAGTTTGACTGGTCCTTGGTAGTGGGTGAAATTATTAAACGGCCGTACATTACCATCGGCATGGTTGCCTTATTACTGCTGGCTGCTTTAACCATTACCTCGCCTAATAAAGTCAGGCAGCGTCTTGGCAAACGCTGGCAACCCCTGCATAACACAATCTACCTTATTGTTTTTCTGGCCCTGTTACACTTTAGCTGGTCACGCAAAACCGGCTTGCAGGAACCTTTGCTTTACTGGGTAATCGCCTTGCTGATTTTGCTTCCCAGACTGCAATACCTCAAACAGCGTCTGCAACGCGCACGCTGACCCCTCAGCAGTATGTAAATTTTATATAGGATTAAGTGAATATTTCTTCCGTTGCTGGAAATCTCTGTGGCGATAATTCTTAATTCACTGTTTTAAAATAACTTTTTATTCGGCATGACATTTGAAAGCTTATGGTGAAGTGAATACATTCACGTTGTGCGCGGCACAACACCAAAGTGGAGTTAACCTATGTTTGTTGAATCTGTTAAAACACCGGGCATTGCCCACCTTTCCTACCTGATTGGCAGTGATGGTGAAGCCTGTGTGATTGATCCTCAGTTAGATACGCAACATTACCTCGCCCTTGCCGGAAAGCATGAATGCCGGATCACTACCATTATCGAAACCCACCGCAATGAAGACTTTATCTCTGGCGCTGTAGCTCTGGCCAACCAGACCGGTGCTGAAATTTACCATGGTAAAGACGCTGACGAGCCAATCGAATATGCCCACAAGGCCGTTAATGGCGATAAATTTGAGATTGGTAAATGGACACTCGAGGTCATTGCAACGCCCGGCCATACCAAAGACAGTATTTGTGTGTTGGCTATCGACAACGAACAGGATGGTCAGCCCATTGGTGTATTTACCGGCGATACCTTATTTGTCAGTGAAGTTGGCCGCACGGACTTTTACCCTGAGGAAAAGGAAAAGATGGCGGGCCAGCTTTATGACAGCCTGCAAACGCTGGCCAACCTGGGTGACGATATTATTGTATACCCCGCTCACGGCGCCGGCTCGGTGTGTGGTTCAGGCATGGCAACGCGTGAGTTTACCACCATAGGGATAGAGAAACGGCAAAACCCGGGCTACCAGTGCACCTCTAAAAAAGCATTTATAGAGCGTAAGTTAAAAGAGAACCATTATATTGCTCCCTACTTCAGCAAGATGGAGCAGTCTAATGTTACCGGGGTGGATACGCCTATACCGGCAGTGGCTTGTCAGATATTGGCGCCGGATGCCCTGCCTGCCTGGCAGAAAAGCGCCGAACGTCCCGGTGTACTTATTGATGTGAGAAGTCATGCCCAGTTTCGCGACTGTCACTATCCCGGTAGTCTTAATCTGCCAGGCGCTTTACTCAGCGCGTATGGCGGCTGGTTTCTTGACTATTCCACCCCGATTGCACTGGTGGCTGATTCCCATCAACAAGCTACCGAAAGCGCCAAACAGTTGTGGCGGATGGGCTACCAACAAATTAGTGGTTACCTGACCTTGGTACCAAAGCCAGATACTGTTGAGGCGTACCAACGTCAGCATGTGAAAGCCATTACCGCAGATAAGGTTGATGAGCGCATTAAAGCGCCACGAGCCAACTGGCAACTGCTGGATGTTCGCAAACAGGAAGAGGTTGAAAATAACGAATTTAAACAGGCCAAGCATATCTACTTAGGCTATCTGCCGGAAATGCACCACCAGCTGGATAAATCCCGCCACTATACACTGGCCTGTGGCAGCGGTAAGCGCGCTACCGTAGCAGCCAGTTATCTATTGGCCCAGGGTTTTGAGAACGTGGATGTTTTCATTGGATCAATGCAGGCCTGGCAGAGCTATCAACAAGGCGCATAACAGATTTACAGTCTGTATTGCAGAGCACATCATAACGGCAAGGAGGCCTAACGTGTTAGCCTGAGTAGTCGGGGTTACTTGCTTTATGCGGCAATCACTGCAATATTATTGATGTAACACGGATTTTCGTTACCTGATTTACAAGATTTATTCACCAGATTTCACGGATTGAAAACATGGCAAATCATCACTTTTCTTCGTTCTGCTCCTGTCAACCTGACCGGGGGTGGCTATGCCTTTAAAAGCACTCAGTTTCGTAGTTGCAATCGCCATTATTCTCTATCAGGTTTATATTGTCACTTCGCCGAGTGTAAGTTTGCTGAACAGCTCTGACAGCGAAATCGTTGAGGGCAACATTGGCCTGAACAATGGCGAGTTGTCGTTTGGTCAACTCCAGGACGGTGAAGATAAAGCACTCTCTTATTCACTGCTGTCAGGCAGCGGTGAATATACCTATTATTTCAGACTCAGCAACAACACCATACTGACCGGCACATGTGGCGACTTTAAAAGCTTTGAAGTCAGCAAACGGGTGATATTTATGGTCAGTAATAAAAAAGTGATTTACGCCAACAGCAACGGCGAACCACATGTCTGCCGGAGTACCCGCGTATAAATGTACCGGCAGACGGTGAAACGTGCTGCAAGCCGTCAAAGCTCTAGCGACATGATTTGCCAGCGACTTTCTGTCTGCCCGCCCAGCCGCTTATAAAACCGCTGAGCAGACTGGTTTTCGACTAATACTTCCCATTTTATTTTGCTACCGCCGCGAGCTATACAGTGCGCCTGGGCTGCGTTAAACAATGCTTCACCAACACCCCGCCCCTGCACTTGGCTGCAACAAACAACTCCTTGATCACCATCCACGGCTTAAGGTCGTAAGTAAAAGGCTGATAAAAGTAAACCAACATGCCCGCTACACAATGAGGCACTTCACCAGAATCTTCGGCAGCCACCAGTACACCGGCTTGAGAATTATGCTCTATCAACTGCTCGAGGCTGTTACGGTTCACTTTTAACTGCTCGCTATAGCCTTCAAAAGCCGCCAGCCCTTGCATTAATGGCAGTACGCTATCAATGTCATGAACTGTGGCTTCTCTTACCAGCAGTTCATTCATCACTGATTAACTCAAAACCTTCATCCAGCCAGCCGGTAACCCCGCCAATCATTTTCTTCACCGGCCGGCCCAGGCGCGCCAGCCTGATAGCCGCTTTTTCGGTAGCGTTGCAATGTGGCCCCGCGCAATACACCACAAATACGGTTTCTGCAAGGTAAAGGCAATACGGTCTTTCAGTGCCCTGCGGTTGAGCAACTCCCGGCCACTGATCTGCTGGTGATCCCCAGTTTTCCGGTGGACGTTGAGCGTATCGACCCGCTGTTAGCCAGTGAAGTGCGTCGTCATTATGATCAGGGGGGCCGGATTATCAGCTTTTGCTCCGGCTCATTTTTACTGGCGACACTCGGCCTGCTCAATCAACGCACGGCGATTACACACTGGCGCTATGCCGAACAATTTAAGCAACGCTTTCCACACATCACCTACCGGGATGACAGTTTGTACTGGTACGACGGTCGTATTGGCTGCTCGGCAGGCAGTGCCGCTGCCATTGACCTGGGAATAGCGGTTATTCGAGATGATTTTGGTTATGAATATGCCAATGCGGTGGCAAGACGCCTGGTGTTACCTGCACACCGTGACGGCGGCCAGTCGCAATTTGTACAGAAACCGCTAGCGCCGGTGAACGCGGCACTGGCAAAAGTACTCGACAGGGCGGTAAAACACAGTGGGTCTGGATCAACCGTGGAGCAGATTGCAGCTAAGGCCAACATGACCCGACGCACTCTGGATCGCCATTTTATTCGCCACTTTAATATGACCCCCCATCAATGGCTGTGCGAACGCAAGCTTGAGGTAGCCCGGCAACTGCTGGAAACCACTCACCTCTCCGTAGAGCAAATTGCCGGGAGAGCAGGCTTTGATAATGCTGTAACCCTAAGACATAATTTTAATAAATATCTGTCGGTATCACCGACGAAATACCGCCAGACTTTTAAAAGTAGTCAGCAGCTGGATTAGGTGGTTACCTTATTAATTTTAAGACAGCGCTATTGCTTGGAAACTTGCTTGAGTGGTCTGGCTTTTTCCCATTTAAAAATGCCAACCCAAAAACCCAGTTCCAGTAACGTTCCCACAATAACCAATACAAAAATGCCGGTAGCAAAGCCTGCCTGATAACAAAGCAAGGCGCCCATAAGCAAAGCAATCAGCAGTATTACGCGTTTAACGTTAAACATGAAATGCGACTCCTGGTAGTTTTCCATCTACTAAAAGTAAAGCGTTCAATCGCCCTAAACGCAATCAGGAAAATGTAACTAAGCATAACGCGGCTACCCGTTTCGGTCATGCCTAATATTTAACCCTTCTTTTATCTACACCACAGCGCCACCTTTGAAGAACCATTGGCGAAGGATCGGGTAAGATCGATTAAAAAAGTAGCAAAAAATGCTTGCATGTTGTTTTATACAGTATTACTGTATATCTATACACTGTATATATTAACAGGAAAACAAACATGACTATGGCAACCACAACTTTTGAGACTGAAAGCAACATCCTGCAATTTCCTCAGCGCGTGGCCAAACGCGCACCAGCGAACAAAGGCTGGTCATATTTGTTATCAAATTCCGTGGCTTTTCAGAAAGATGTCGACTACGCCATTCGTATACAGAAACCAGACCAGGAAAAAGTGCCTGCCTGGATACGCCGCCTGATTACCAGTGGGCAGTGCCGCTCTATTTATGTAGAGGATCTCATTCTGACGCCAGAAGAGCGTGTTTCTATTAAACAACTGTGCGAGCAATATGCAGTGTCTTTAGTGGCGGTATCCGTAAATGACAAGGTGGCTGGCAATATCTTGCAAGGCCCTTGGTAAAAGTGGCGTCTCGCCTTACACTACTGGCATTATCATTTGACAGGATTAGCCGGTGTTGTGTTTTTGTTGTAGTAATAAGCCTTATAGCGAGTGTTGTGAGCCTAAGCATACCGGGTCAACAATAGCAGAATCAGCACAAGCTCTGATGCGCTCTCGCTACAGTGCATATTGCCTGAGTAACTGGGCGTATATTTTAAAAACCTACTCCAAAAAACAACGAGCCTCATTAAGTGAGCAAGCGTTAGAAGTAAGTGCTTCTGGCACCAAGTGGTTGGCTTTATCAGTTGTAGCCCCCTCAACCGAAGCACAACAAAGCTCTGCTACTACCGATCAGGTAGAATTTAAAGCCTATTACGCTGTTAACCACAAACCATATCTGATGCATGAAACCAGCGACTTTGTTATGGAAGATAATGAATGGCGTTATACCACAGGCATCATGCACAGCGATTCCGGCTTACTCAAAACGGGCCGCAACGATCCCTGCTTTTGTGGTAGCGGCAAAAAATTTAAGCAGTGTTGTTTAAAGCGAATATAGCGGCGCCTGCCGCGTAATCTGCCTACCCGGCATATATTTTCTGCCTTTATTCATATTTCCATTTTTGCCTGTATAGACAACTCCCTACACATCGTCCTGTAATCCCTGTACTACACCCTACCGCTATTGCTAACCGCCTGTATCACTTGGCTTTAGCCGAGAATATGATTACAGTGGTAACCGTGCCCAGATAGGTACATACCTTATCTACTACGGCTATTTCAGCCTCAAATCATTGCAATATAACAACAAGGGAGTCACCCCAATTAAGCGGTAATTCCCAAAACGAGAGAAGCATTATGAAAATGACCCGTCTTTCTTTGGTTTCACTGAGCCTGGTTGCCGCTCTTAGCGGTTGTCAGCCAGCCAGCGAACCACCGCAGGAAACCACCGTAACAACGCCGATGTATACTGCCGAAGATGCGGCAATGTTTGTTGAATCAGCCCAGCGTGAAATGGAAAAGATGCAGGTACCGGCAGCCAAGGCCGCGTGGTTATATGCAACCAATATCAATGAAGATACGGCCACGGTGAACGCCTATCTTTCTGAACTGTTTGCAAACCGTGCGTCTGAGCTTGCCAAGCAGGCAGCAGAGTTTAACGACGTGGAAGTAGATGCAGATCTGCGCCGTAAACTGGACCTCATGCGCACTTCCCTGACTATGCCACCTCCGGCAAGCCCGATGAAATCTGAGCGTCTGGCGCAAATTAGCTCTGAACTCGATGGCATGTACGGTAAAGGCAAGTACTGCCGTTCAGAGGGAGACTGTATCGGCCTGGTCGATATGAGTGCAGAAATGGCGACTTCCCGCGATGCCGATCTGCTGCTGGAATACTGGCAAGGCTGGCGCGAAGTGTCTGTCCCCATGAAAGACTTGTATGCCGAACAGGTAGTTATCGCCAATGAAGGTGCGGCAGAACTGGGCTTTGCTAATGTCAGCGAGTTGTGGCGCAGCAAATATGATATGCCTGCCGATGACTTCCCGGTTGAACTGGACCGCTTATGGGGTCAGGTAAAGCCCTTGTATGATGCCCTGCACTGCCATGTCCGTGCTGAGCTCGGTGATTACTACGGTGAAGATATCGTGCCGCAGGATAAGCCTATTCCGGCTCATTTGTTGGGCAATATGTGGGCGCAGAGCTGGGGCAATATTTACGATTTAGTAAAGCCCGATGAGCCGATGGAAGTGCCTGACGTTACCGGTGCATTGCGCGATCAGGGCTACGATGAAATTAAAATGGTTAAACAGGCTGAATCGTTCTTTTCCTCACTGGGCTTTGAACAATTGCCAGAAACGTTCTGGAAACGCTCTCAGTTCAGTAAACCTGCCGATCGTGATGTGCAATGCCATGCTTCGGCCTGGAATGTTGACGATAAAGACGATTTACGCATTAAAATGTGCATCCAGATTACCGGCGAAGAGTTTAACGTAATTCACCATGAACTGGGCCACAACTATTACCAGCGTGCCTACAATCAGGAACCACTACTGTATCGCGGTTCAGCAAACGATGGTTTCCATGAAGCCATTGGCGATACCATTGCCCTGTCCATTACGCCAAAGTACTTAAAAGAAATTGGTCTGATTGATGAAATCCCCGATCCCTCCAATGACGTCGGCATGCTGTTACAGACAGCGCTGGATAAAATAGCCTTTATTCCATTTGGTTTAATGGTTGATCAATGGCGCTGGAAAGTCATGGCCGGCGAAGTCGGCCCGGATGATTACAACGAACTATGGTGGAATTTACGCGAAAAATACCAGGGTGTAATGGCGCCGGTAGATCGTAATGCTAACGCCTTCGATCCTGGCGCTAAATATCATGTTCCGGCCAATGTACCATACACCCGTTATTTCCTTGCCCACATACTGCAATTCCAGTTCCATAAGGCGTTGTGTGATGTGGCAGGCGACGAAGGCCCGTTGAACCGCTGCTCTATTTATGGCAGTAAGGAAGCGGGTGAAGCCCTTAACGCCATGCTGGAAATGGGACAGAGCAAACCCTGGCAGGAAGCACTACAAACGCTAACCGGCACGGACAAAATGGACGCAAGCACCATCGTTAATTACTTCCAGCCACTTAAAACCTGGCTCGATGAGCAAAATAAAGACCGTCAGTGTGGCTGGTAAGCCCTTAGTCTTATAAAGGCTGACAAATATTCACTGACCGTAATAAGCCGCTGGCAGGTTTACTCCGGCGGCTTTTTTGTAAGTAGGGTTATGCCGTACAGGATGACTTTCGGCGCCACTTCCCGCTTACCAACCGTACCGGAAAATTACTGATCAGCGTACCGGCGAGGATTAGCAATAACGCAATGGTTAGCCCTGGCGTCCATTGCTCGTTAAATAACGGCACAGCCAGAACACTGGCAAACACCGGCACTAACGCCATCAGGCCGCCCATTCGGGTAGCGCCAATTAAGTGAACAGCCCGGCCATACAGGACCATCTGAATGGTGGTCGCCATTACGCCCTGATAAAAAGCCTGTAGCCCCAGCATTTGCCAGGAAGCTTCGCTGAGTTTATGAGGTAGCCACAATACATAAACGGGTGTAAACAACAGCGTCGTTACCGTGATGATCCCCAGCGTGGCGTGCCATGGGGCAAACTGCCAGCGCCGCAATAATACGGTAAACACGCCCCAGCACACACAGGCAACAATAAAGCTTATATCACCCAACCAAAAGCGATTATCAACCAGCAGCGTCTCGATTAACAATGCAGCTATACCCAGACTGCTCACCGCGATCCCCAGCCAGGACGATAATTTATGCCGCTCGCCAGCAACAAAATGAGCAAACACCGCAATCATAATGGGCATCAGGCCTGGTAGTAACAGCGCGGCATGGGTAGCCGGTGCATGGGCGAAGCCGGTAAACACTGATAAGGCGTACGCCAGCCCGCCAATACTGCCCAACACCGCCATACGCCATTGGCAGATCACGTTACGATGTCGCCAGATAAACGGAGAAAACAATACAAACGCGGTACCAAAGCGCACCATAATCAAATCCGGGGTGGCCAGAGCAGCTAAGGCCCCGGCCTTGGACACCAAAATAAATCCGGTCCAAATCATCACCGCACACAGCGCATACGCCAGCCCGGCCATAGGCATTGCTGTTAGCGATTGTGATGACGATGGCGTGCCAGTGTCACTCATGTGTTGTGATCCCCGTTGATTTCATGAGTGATGAGTATAAACTACCCAAACATTCATTTATAATGAATAATAAAGAACAATTCTTTCATTATTTATGAAAGAATCATCACCTTAACCTGGAAGTACTGATGGATATTGCCGACCTTACCGTTTTTAAAGCCGTCATTGAGCATGACAGTGTTAGCCGTGCGGCCGAGTCACTGCATCGCGTGCCTTCAAACGTGACAGCCCGGATCAAAAAACTCGAACAGGAACTCAATGTGGAGCTGTTCCTGCGCACCAATAATCGCCTCACCGTTACCTCTGCAGGACTTCGGCTACTCGACTACGCCAATCAGATATTGCAGTTACACAAAAGTGCCATAGCGGAGTTAACCCAGAAAGAGCCTTCGGGTTTACTGCGCCTGGGCTCTATGGAAAGCAGTGCCGCGTCGCGCTTACCCGACATACTATCGGCTTTTCACCAGCATTATCATGCTGTGCAGGTGGAATTGATTACCCGGGCATCCATGCCACTGATTGAAAAGGTGATAGATGGCGAGCTGGATGTGGTGATGGCTGCCGATCCACCCGATGATCCCCGTTTGCATTGCGTGGCCTGTTTTGATGAAGAATTAGTGCTTATTATGCCGGCTGACTGGCCATACATAGATGAGCTACCGACCTCGCTTACCATGGTTGGCTATCAGAAAGGCTGCTCCTATCGCCACCGCCTGGAAACCTGGTTAAAAAAGCACGGGCATACTTGCGGAAAGGTCATAGAGATCCCCAGCCACTTTACCATGATTGGCTGTGTCATCGCCGGAATGGGAATTGGCATGGTGCCCCGTTCATTGCTGACGCTGCATCAAACCAGCGGGCTCAAAATAGCTACAGTAGATAGCGACATTGCAAATGCCCCTACCTATCTGGTATCCCGTAAAGATAATCCATCCAGCGCCATTCAAGCGTTTATAAGCTGCAGCATGGAAGTTGCCGCAACTGTATGACGGTTATTTTTTTGCTATGCTTGACTCTGGAGCTAACTCCAGGGTTTGAACTACCAGTATGAAGACAAAACATTATAAAATTGGCCAATTGGCATCGCTCACCGGGCTGACTGTCGACACCGTACGTTTTTATGAAAACAAAGGGTTGGTACAAGCATCACAGCGTTCGGATGCTGGTTACCGGTTATTTTCTGCTGACGATTTAGCCCGCCTGCAATTTATTAAGCGGGCCAAGGCCGTTGGCTTTACTCTTGATGAAATCAGCGAGCTTCTGGAACTGCGTCTGCACCCTGACGATCACACCTGTGAAGAGGTAAAGCAGGTCACTGCTCGCAAAGTCCGGGAGTTAGATGCAAAGATTGCTGAACTGGAGAAAATTCGTATGTCATTAAAAACACTGCATACTGCCTGTTGCGGCGGTCCTGAGAGTGCTGAGCACTGCTCTATCCTGCAGGCACTGGATTCCATGGAGGCATCATGAGTGATATCGCCCTGTTAGCACAAAACTTTTTATTGCTGTTTATGGAATCAGCGCCGTGGTTATTGCTCGGACTTCTGGTTGCCGGCCTGATGCATGAACTGGTCCCTATCAGCATGTTACAAAAACACATGGGCAGTGCCAGTACCGGCGCAGTTGGTAAAGCGGCAGTCATTGGCGCTCCCCTGCCTCTGTGTTCATGTGGGGTTATTCCTGCAGCGGTGGGCTTACGCCGCAGCGGCGCCTCCAAACCCGCCACCGTCTCGTTTCTGGTCTCCACGCCGGAAACCGGGGTAGACTCGGTGTCTGTCTCCTACGCGTTGCTTGGCCCGTTATTCGCCATAGTGCGGCCATTTTGCGCCATTGTCAGCGCTATCTATGCCGGGATGATGGTGAAGTGGTTCGATAAAGAAATATCAGCCACTAGCAATACAGTCCCTGCTACACCGGCCAAAGCACCGCAAAGCGGTTGTAGTAGTAACGCTGAAGTAGAAAAAACAACGTCATCCTGTTGTAGTAGCAAGCCAGCTGAACCGGTCAGCACAACCTCCTGCTGTAGCTCTCAGCAAGCACAGGCAACACCGGCAAGTACCTCTTCTTGTTGCGGTAGCGATAGCAGCTCTGCATTACATGCCAATAAACCAGGTTTTACCGACAAAGTTGCCGCTATCTGGCAATTTTCCAGTGGTAAACTGCTGATTGATATTACCGTCTGGTTGTTGATAGGCCTGGCGCTGGCCGCGGCAATTCAAACCTGGGTACCGACCGACTTTCTGACCAGTTGGGGCGACGGTCTGGTAGCCATGCTGGTTATGGCGGTAATTGGTATTCCTATGTATATCTGTGCCACGGCATCTACGCCTGTTGCAGTGGGCTTTTTAAGTGCCGGGTTATCTCCAGGTGCCGTGCTGGTATTTTTACTGGCTGGCCCGGCCACAAATATTTCAACCATGGGGATGATTGCTAAGGAAATGGGTAAACGCACCCTCGTGCTGTATATCGGTAGTGTGATGAGCGCCAGTATTATGCTGGGATATGGCTTTAACCTGCTGGTAGAGCAGTTTTCACTGCAGTCGTGGATTGCCCTTGGTCAGTCAACCCACGAACACGGAGAGATCTCACCGGTCTACGCACTGTGTGCTGTGCTACTCGGTGGGTTAATGCTTAGAAATGGCTGGCAGGCACTGCAACAGAAAATGACTAAGTCTTCCCAGGCCAGTTGCTGTCATTAACATTCAATAACTGGCAAGCCCCTTGCAACATCCATGGTTTTCTACACAAACAAGGTGAAAACCATGGATATTCTACGCATTTTATTGTCAATTTTACTGCCACCACTGGGCGTATTTTTGCAAGTGGGTATTGGCGCACAGTTCTGGATCAATATTCTATTAACCCTGCTGGGCTATATCCCGGGCATTGTGCACGCGGTTTATATTATTGCTAAGCGCTAGTCGCTTTAAGCCGGTTAAAGTAATCCCGGTTGGTTGGCAACTGCGCCAACAGCTTATCGCCATTATGCAGAAACTCCCGGCGCACCCGTTCGATCAGTGGTTTGCGCAGGCTGGTAATGCCACCCGGCTGCCAGTCACGGGAGCGAAACCCCATGCCATACAACACGTATTGTTTACTGGCTGAGGAGAAAAGCTCCTGGCGAAGATTGGTTTCTAACAAGCCTGGCGGTTGACTTTGCCATAACTGCAACGCTTCCTGCAGGCTGTCCGTCCAGGATGCAGGATCGGCATGTGCCTGCCAGTAGGGGCTGTCGCGGCGTTCACTGAGCACATAATGCAGTTTGATAAAATCAATAATCTCGTCCCAGCGTGCGTCCGTCATGTCATTGTAGCGCTTACGAAGTACTGCCATGGCGGCACGGCTGCGCGGCAATTGTTCGGCTATCCACTCCGCCGACTTTTCAATCAGTACCAGCGCCGTGGCCTCCAGCGGCTCAACAAAACCCGCAGAGACCCCGATGGCAACACAGTTATGTTCCCAGAACCGTGCCCGGTGGCCGGGGTCAAAGCGGATGGTTCGCGGCATAATTGCTTTCTGGCTTAATGACTGATCACTGCTGATATAGGCTCTTAATGCATCTTCGGCCTGGCTTTCGGTGGTTAGCTCACTGGCAAAAACATGGCCAATGCCGCGGCGCGACTGTAACGCGATATCCCACACCCAGCCGTGAGGCCTGGCTGTCGCCACGGTGCACGATGCGATGGGTGTTTGGTCACCGACATGATTCACCTGGGCTGCCACTGCCGTATCATTAAATAAAATGTGCCGTTTAGAGACAAAGGGGACATTGTAATGCTGCCCGATTAAGCGCGCACTAAAACCACTGCAATCAATAAATAAGTCACCTGCTAACGGCTCGCCCTGGGCCAGTTCGATAGCGGCTATTGCGCCATCGGGATGACTCTGGATCCCGGCAACATGGGCGCTTTTATACTGAACGCCGAGTTGCTCAGTGCAATGGCGATGAAGGAGCGCAACAAATTTATCGGCACTTAAATGGTAACCGTAATTAAAATTGTAAGCATATTCGGGTAATTGGGGCATTTTCGGCGCCTGATAGCGCTCACATGCCATGCCCTGAGCACAGACCCAGGACTCAAAGTCGCCCGGGCAGCCTTCATCGTGCCAGGCCTCAACCAGGTTGACCGCGCCAAAACCCGCAGGTGCCGTGAAGGGATGGTAATACTTATCCTCACCGCCCTGCTGCCAGCCAACAAACTTTGAAGCCTGCTTAAAGCTGGCATCACACTCACTGAGAAACTGCTTTTCGGCAATGCCCAGCAAACGCAAAGTATCGCGCATGGTAGGCCAGGTTCCCTCACCTACCCCAAGGTTTTTAACGTCCGGCGATTCCACCAGAATAACTTCAGTGTGACTATTCTCGCCAACCAAAGGGTTCTTGGCCGCGATAATGCCGGCGGTAAGCCAGCCAGCAGTACCACCGCCTACCACTACAACCCGGGTGATGATCTTTTGCATGCCAGGCCCTTACTTAACCTGCTCGCCGGCCGGACAATAGCGGGCGATAAAGTCGGCGTGGGCGGGTAACTGGCCCAATGCATTATCTACCGATTGCTTAAATGCACTGAGCTGTTGTTTTAAACCGTCGGTGGGTAACATTCGACTTGCCCCGTGATGCTGAGCTGGCATCAGGCCCTGGCCCATCATTACCTGCACCCACGAATCAACTCTGAACAGCGCCACATCGTCGGGCCACACATAGCCATTTTGTGCAAAGATTTCCATTCGATGGGCTAACGGCTCCGGAATATCCATAGTGCGGTAATGATCCCAGAAATCACTGTCTGTGCGTTTCGTCAGGTTATAGTGCAGAATAATAAAGTCGCGGATGGTCTCCATTTCTTTTTGCGTTTCGCGATTATATTGCTCAGCCAGCAGTTGATGGTTACTGCTAAACGGAAACAGCTTCATCAGGCGGATAAGCGCGGTGGTTACCAGATGAATACTGGTGGATTCCAGCGGCTCTAAAAAGCCACTGGCCAAACCAACGGCAATACAGTTCTTATGCCAGGCTTTTTCCCGTCGGCCGGTCTTAAACTTAAGATAACGGGGCTCGGTTAGCATTTCACCGTCAATGTTTTGCTTCAACGTTGCCAGTGCATCATCGTCACTCAGAAAACGACTGCTATAAACAATACCGTTACCCACCCGCGACTGTAATGGAATGCGCCACTGCCAGCCGGCTTTATGGGCCGTGGCGATAGTGTAAGGTTTAGGCGCTTCGGTAGATTGAGTTTGAATGGCAATCGCCCGATCGGCAGCCAGCCAGTGGCTCCAGTCTTCATATCCGACACCAAGGTGTTCGCCAATTAACAGCCCCCTAAAACCGGTGCAATCAATAAACACATCCCCTTCGATCGCAATACCCGTATCCAGTGTCAGACGAGTTAGATTACCATTTTGGGGATCAGTATCTACCGACTGAATTTTACCTTCACAACGGGTAACACCCGCGGCTTCGGATTTCTTTCTAAGGTAAGCAGCATAGGCTGTGGCGTCGAGGTGGTAGGCGAAGTTGAGCGGCCGATTGCCAATTTTAGTGGCAAATTTATTGGCTTTGGCAGCCTTAAGTTCCAGGCAATAGTCTTCGAGACTGTCCTGCTGACCATTAGCCGCGGCTTCCATCCAGAATTCATGAAATTCGGCCATCCATGAACGCTGACCGATTTCGCCGAAAGAGTGAATATAACTGTCACCGTCGTTCGCCCAGTTATCAAACTGAATACCCAGTTTAAAGGTGGCGTTCGTCGCGGCCATAAACTCACCTTCGTTGATGCCCATCAGCTGATGAAAATTACACATGGTAGGTATGGTCGCTTCCCCTACTCCCACGGTGCCAATCTGATCAGACTCAACTAAGATGATATCCAGCACGTTACCTAAACGGGTCACTAAACTAAACGCGGTTAACCATCCGGCAGTGCCGCCGCCGGCTACAACAACACGGGTTTTCTTTTGCGCCATTAAATTAAGCCTATTTATCGATTAAGGTTATTCAGTAGCATTGCGCGTAAACGGCGCGCCGATAATTCGTCCATTTGTGCCAGCGGACCATGACACTCCACCGGCAAATGCTCGATGACTTTTTCGCCGTCACCAAACACATAATAGTCAAACAATGCACGCCAGGCAGCTTTTTCCTCGGCCGGTTTGTCGCGCAGGGTGAGCATGCCATGCATGAGCAGGTCCATGGGATTGCCCAGATAAGGTTTGGCTGTCATCCACCAGAAATTAACCATCACGTTAAAGCGGTCGAATGCCCTGACTTCATGCCACCACATACTGGGATAATACAGTCCGTCACCGGGTTCCAGATCAGCGATCCAGGCATTTTTCAGCGCGGTTTTTAAGCGTGGGAATTTTTCAAAGTCGGGAGCATCAAGATTAGCCGTGGTGACCACCTGCCCGCCGGGCGTCGGTGACAGCGGACCGGGATATAAATTGACTACCTGCTCCGGCGAAAACAGGGTAAAACGCCGTTGTCCCAATACGCAACAGGCGATGTTTTTGGGCTGATCGAAATGCGCCGCCGCTACCGATTCAGTGCCAATCCAGATTTTGGGTACCGGCTGGTTATTGATAAATTCCGGATGCGAAAAATTGAGCGTATTGGCTTTACTTAATTCAGGCAGACCCTGATCGAATCGCAAGGAGTTGATGTACAGGTATTCGTGCTCATCTTCACTAAAGCCCGCTTTGATTTGAGCCAACACGTCAGTCAGGCGCGTTTTTTCACTGGTATAATTAAAGCCGGTACAAGTGTCGTTGTAACCAAAGCGCGACTTGATTTCCGCTGGACCACGGTAGGCCAACAGCGGCTGACCGGTATCATGTTCAGTAAGCTGCGCCATCGCATGCTCAACCGATTGCCTGCCGGCCTGCACCAGCGGCCAGCCAGCCACCAGCCCTTTGAGTATCACCGGTTTATTTAACGCAAAAAGATCGTCAAAAGGAATGTTGTCGGGTGAAATGCCCTCTAACACAAGTACCTGATTGGCCGTCATGGTAATGCGTCCTTAATAAATTACAGTACTGCCGACTTAGCGTTCTTTAGCTCGATAAGACGCTGAAAATTGCCCATTGAAGACAGAATAAAAAATAATGAGCTAAGGATACCGTACTGATTGAGCTTAGCGAGTTGATCCCCCTCAAGGGCGCTGAGCTTTTGCTGATTAATCGTGTAGTAGTTGTTCAGATTAACCTGTTCAACATTACTTAACTTAATCTGAATTGACACTGGCTCCAATAAATCCAGCTCATCAATTAAGGTAAATAAGGTGTGGTTATACTGAGCGCCCGTTTCAATGGTTTGCAGCGCCTTTTTGACATACTGCAGATACTGGGACTCGCCACCCATTGGCATAAACACGGCTTCGCCTTCGTTACTGTTTACCCGTGCATCGTCCATATCGAGGCAGATTTTAGGATCCGCGGGTTCGCCATTGTCATTTTTGCTGTAGCCAATGCTAAACGGGCCACGAGCCAGTAACGCCGGCACATAACGGGTTGTCCACCCGCTCGCGGATAAAAACAGATTTTCATTTTTTTCCAGCCCCAGAATAGCATGCAACTGCAAGGACTCAGTCTCTTCGCCGCGATAAATGAGGATGGGGAATTCTTTTTGTAACTCAGTGATTTCAGAAGCATAGATCTGACAACGGTTGACGTTATCACTGGTACTGTTGATGTCACTGACACTGATCTTGATATCAGCATGATCAACGTTGTTTAAAACGGCAATGTTAGACATAGGAAAATTCGCTAAATAGCTAAGAAGAAACGGTTAGTCTGCATCCTACCCTTAGCTGTGATGACAGGCAAATGCTGACTTGACTACAACTGGGAAATGCCTGACCGGCACGGGTGCGCCGGTCAGGTTTTTACATCACTTAGAACGTGTAACGCGCGTTCAGAACGTAGCGTCTGTCCAGTTCCTGGATAAAGAAGGTGTTGTTATAGCTGCGTCCATACTGGCGCTGGCCTTCTTCAGTCAGGTTGATGATATCCATGCTTACTGTCAGATCTTCGCTGAACTCGTAGCTAACGTTAACATCTACTTGCTCGTACTCGTCGATAAACAGCGGGTTACGAACAGAAGATACGCCACGGTTAACTTCGCTCAGGAACGAGTCACGCCAGTTGTAAGCAACACGTGCTGACAAGCCGTCTTTCTCGTAGATCAGAACGATGTTAGCACTGTCAGACAGACCTTCCAGAGCGAACTGGTCTACTGCCGGATCGGCACCTACGTCGTAGCCGATATCACCGTCTACGATGGTGAAGTTAGCCTGATAACCAAAGCCTGACTCACCGAAAAAGTGCTGCCATGCTAACTCGTAACCAGAGATACGAGCACTTTGGTTGTTCACTGGCTGAGTCACCTCAAACAGCATGTTTGGATCGCCCGCTACCGGACCAACACTGTAGTTTGCGAATACGTCATCTGCAAAGGCCTGACCTTCTTCGAAGTCATCTGCACCACCCGGGAATGCATCCGGATTAGACAGCAGGGCTGTCATGGTAAAGTAGTTACGCTCGGTAACTTCGATACCACGCGCTTCAAGTTCAGCAATTGCATCGCCAGAAACGGTACCAGCCTGACCTGAGGTTGGATCCTGTAAGCCAAACAGGCTCTGTGATACCTGTTGGGTACCCACGAAGTTATCTACGTCTTTACGGTAATAACCCACAGACACCATGCTCGACTCACCATAGTAGTATTCCAGAGACAGGTCGAAGTTGTTTGACTCCAGCGGATCCAGCGCTGCGTTACCGCGGCTACCAGAACCCTGACCACCCAGGTAAGTTGGCCGGCTAGGCGCGCCAATGCTGGTTGCAGTGTACATCTGGTTGTAAGCAGGACGAGCCAGGGTCATGCTGTAAGAGAAACGGGCTTTCAGATCATCGGTCAGGTTAACTGACAAATCGATGTTCGGTAGCAGCGCCTCATAAGAGTGCTTCTCTGACAATGCATCGGTACCGCTACCCAGCTGGATACGGAAATCGTTATCTGATAACCAGATGATTTGCTCAGGTACTGATTGCAGAGAGATAGACTCAACGTCTGTCTTCTCGTAACGCAGACCCACTACCAGATTAGCTTCAAAACCACCGATTTCGCCGTCCATTGTTGCCATACCGTAAAGTGACATGATGTCTTCTTTAACAGTGTTGTTGTCAGACGCTACGGCTGGCAGATCGCCTGGCGTGAAACCGTATGCAGGAGCAACAGCTTCTAACAGGTGTACTGCGTTACCAACGAACGATACACTACCCAGTGGGATAGTGTTCGCGCCAGTTGGAACAGCCATACCATCAGCACCGGCAACACCGCTCATGTCATGATCTTCAAACGCACAGGCAGTACAACCGATTTCCAGCAGACCTTCAGGGATATTACCTACATCAGATACACCCCAGCCACCCAGCTGTGCTTCAGTTTCGTAACGAACCTGGTTCATTTCAGTGCTCATGTAGCCCACACCGAAATCAAGTTTGATATCTGAACCCTGATCCCAGGTACCGTCTAAACGGAACTGAGCAACGTCAGAAGTTTGGTCAGAAGAAATCGCACGGGTCACCTGAGGACCTACGTCCGGCAGATCGAAAATACCGTTGTCGTTACCTTTCTGAGAATCGTCAACCACGATGCTTGCCTGAGGCATGCGCTGACCGAAGTCAACTGTTTGCCAGCCAGCCGTCGCACCTGCAACGTTGAAGCGAATGACGTTTTTACCGTATGGACCAGCACCGCCACTCTTCGCCTCGGCAACTGACGCATCAAAACGCACGTTCAGTGAATCATTCGCCCACCAGTCAACGTTAAAGCCAAATGATGACAACTCATCCTTCGCACCCATTACCAGGTTTTGGAAGAAGAAGTCTTTACCGCCATCGATGTCTTCAGTGAAGCGGATTGGCGTAGCAACAACAGGGTTACCGTCAAATTCCATATCGGTAAACTGACGTGCAAACCAGATACCATCAACTACAGAAGTAGACTGGATCTCGTTGCTCGCGTAAGTTGCATCCGCAGTGATGGTCATTTCATCACTTGGTGCGTACTGAACGGTCAGCATACCGTTGATACGTTCACGGTTGTCTTGGTTAACACCTAAACCCAGGTTAGAAGGCATTGCAACCAGCTGGCCCTGAGTTGGAGCATTGGTAACGTTAGCCCCCTCTACCAGACCAAAAGTGCCCGGAGAGTTAACATCCCAGTTATATAACTGGTAGTTTTCAACACTCATGTTGCGGCTACCAGAGTCACGCTCCTGGTAAGAACCAAATACTGATACACCAAAGTTAGCGTCTTCGTTAACCCAGTTAGCCACACCACTCATTTCTGGTGTTACGCCATCACCACTTTCGTCTTTAACCGCTTTAACACCCACAGACGCACGGTTATCACCCTGTGCAAGTGGCTTTAAAGTATTGATATTGATTGTTGCACCGATACCACCTGAAGGTACCGCTGCGCGACCTGTTTTATAAACTTCAATGCCGCTAACACCTTCAGATGCCAGGTTAGAGAAGTCGAATGAACGAGTTGTACCAGAAGCGCCCTGATCAAGCGGGTTACCGGTAATTGAGGCAACGTTTGCGGCTGGCATCTGACGACCGTTCAGGGTGATCAGGTTGAAGTTACCACCAAAACCACGAACAGTTACTTCAGAACCTTCACCGTTTACACGGTTGATTGATACACCCGTGATACGCTGTAGCGATTCAGCCAGGTTAGTATCCGGGAATTTACCCATGTCTTCAGCAGAGATGGCGTCAACAACACCAGTAGACTGACGCTTTACGTTCATTGATTGTGACAGACTGCCACGAACGCCGCGTACTTCGATCTTTTCAACTGTTTCCGCTTGTTGTGCCTGAACGCCTGTGGCGACCATCACATATAGTGCCCCGGATACAGCAGTTGCTAGCTTGCTTTTATAAAACATAATTTGGTTTCCAATGAGATTAACACTTTTTTATTTATATGCGCCGGTGGCCTTAACCATCTGTCATCTGATACCCAACCGATTAACCGATAATTAAGTGCAGGCTGACCTGCTGTTGCCTTGACGCAGTGCTAAATTCAATACAGTTCTCTCAATCCGTATTGAACCGTTACAACGGGAAATCAGGTTAACCGTTTGTAACGCCCCATATGTATAGTTACATTTTCGTAACAATGCAAGCTTTTTGTAAATCCACTTAACTAATTGATAAGATTTTAACACTTTTACCCTGTTTGGTGCGATCTTTGCTTTGCATTAGGGTAGTAAAAAACTCATGAAACAAACTCATTCTAATCGATTTTATAAACAAACTTTATGAATAATCAGCATTAATCTGCTGTATATTAAACAGGCGTTTAACGATCAGATGAAGCGACGCAATCTGATAAAATAACAGTGAAATTTATTTTTTTATTTTATATCAGCAATTTAAGTTTATCTTTTGTGGTTTAAGCATAGCGATTATTTGTGTAATGCTGGATTTTGTGCCTGACTTACTGTTAATTAGTGCAAAGCAGCAGCAAAATACCGGATATACCTTTTAAGAATTTAAAAAGCAGGTATATTAACAAATCATCTTGCAACAGTGACTTAACATATCGATAACTAAAGCATTTGTTGCCTAATGCAATAATAATCAAACTGAGCAAATCAGTAGAGAAATGTGTTAATAAAAATGAAACAAACAGACCCCCTACAAAACGGCACACCTCTCGCTCTGATGACCGACAGGCAATTTTTTCACTGTCTGAAAGAACATGGTCCGATGACGCGAGCCGCCATAGCCAAGAAAACCGGTATTTCCCGGCCGACGATTTCAGAATCGGCGCAGCGGCTGGAGAAAAGCGACCTGGTGGTAGAAACCAGCCGTAAAACCAGAAATAAGCAAGGCCGTGCCGGCGTTATTTACGAAATAAACGCCGCTAAAGGGCTGACTCTGGCCATTGCCATCGATGTAAAGCAGATCCAGTTACGCCTTACCGACTTGTCTTTAAAAGTGATTCGTGATCAGTGTTTTTATATTGACCCGGGCTGGCAACAAGCAGAACTGGCAGAGGCTATTCTACGCTTTATCCGTCTGGCCGTTCAGGACCAGTCTTCACCGTTGCTCGCTATTGGTGTTTCCGTAGCAGTCCCGGTTAACTCACAAACCGGTGAAATTCTGGCGTTGCCCTACTCCAAGTTCACTGTTATCCATGGCATTAATTTTAAAACACTGCTCGAAGAACATTTTGCCTGTCCGGTTGCCCTCGACAACGATGTAAACTGGGCAACCCTTGCCGAGAAAAGCCTCGGCATCGCTAAAAATGTATCTGATTTTGTCTTCATTTACTTTGGCGAAGGGATTGGTGCCGGCATTTATCTGGACAATCATCTGATCAGAGGCTCAACCGGCATCTCCGGCGAAATTGGGCATATCATGGTCAATAATAACGAGAACCTGCAGGATTTTGTGTCTAATCATCACCTCCAGCAAGCCCTGGAAGATGGCGTGGATTTAACCGGCCACCCGGCCATTTCACAAATTGGCAATACCCTGGCATCCATTGCGGCAGTCATTAACCCCAAAATGTTTGTCCTGGGTGGCCCAATGACGAAATATCCGCAGTTTATTCCGGCTATTATCAAGCAAATCCAGCCACAGCTGTTTAATGAGGTCAGCTTTATTCCCAGTAATGCGCCTAACTATGCACCATTAAACGGCGTTCAGGCAGGCACTTATGAGCTGGCTTTAAGCTCCTTTGGCCTACCCTCACCGCCTGCGGCGGAATAACTAGAATACGGCGCTCAGCAGGAGCGCCAGCATAAAGGCTATCGTGCCTAATAAAGTTTCCATAACAGTCCAGGTTTTTAAGGTGGTTTTCTCATCCATTTGCAATAACCGTGACACCAACCAAAAGCCCGAATCGTTAAAATGCGACAGCACCGTGGCGCCACCGGCAATGGCAATAACAATACAGCATAAATCCACCGCACTGAGGCCCGGAACCTGAGTTACTACCGGTGCAATCAACGCCGCGGTGGTTGTTAAGGCAACCGTGGCTGAGCCCTGCGCAACCCGCAAACAAACGGATATCACAAACGCCGCCACGATTACCGGCATACCATTATCTACCAGTAGTTGCGCAAACGCATCGCCTATCCCTGCAGCACGTAACACGCCGCCAAACATACCGCCAGCCCCGGTGACCAGAATAACGGCACTTAAAGGCCCAAGCGCATCATTGCATAAACCTTCGTATTGCTTACGGTTGAATTGCTTGCGAAATAACCCAAACGCTATGAGCAGGGTTAATAACAGTGCTACCGGCGTCTTGCCAAGTAAACGCAGACCACTTAAAAAAGGCGACTCTTGCGGGATCATGCCAGCAACCTGCAGAGTATTCACCACGGTATCAAGGCAAATGAGACCAAACGGCAACAAGAGCACCGCGATAACCCGGGCAAAAGCAGGTTGCCTCTGGCTGTTGGGGTTAGATTCGCTATCAGTAAACCATGCGGGCAGGTCTATATTAAACCGCTTGCCAGCGTACATGGCATAAAGGTAACTGCCTGCATACCAGGTAGGGATAGCAATCACCGTTCCCACTATCAGCAACAGTCCAATATTTGCCCCCAGCAAATCAGCCGCGGCTACGGGCCCCGGGTGTGGCGGCACAAAGGCATGCATTACAGCAAACGCACCGGCCGCAGGAAGCACGGTTAACAGGGTTGATTGCTGCAAACGCCTCGCCACACTCAGCAGGATGGGCATCATCACAATAAGCCCGGCATCAAAGAAGATCGGAAAACCAAACAGCAACGAAGTAATACCCAGAGCCAGTGGTGCTCGCTCGAGACCAAACAGGCTAATCATGCGCTGGGCCAGCACATCTGCCCCGCCGCTGCTCTCTAGTAACTTACCAATCATCCCGCCAAGACCTACCAGCAGGGCCACTGCGGCCAGCGTACTGCCGAAGCCCTGCATCATAACAGGCAGCACGTCAGCAGCGCCGATACCGGTTACCAGGGCAGTAATCAGACTTACTGTAATTAACGCAATGAGCGCATGCACCCGGGCTACAATAATCAGTCCCATCAGCACCAGAACCATGGTCAGTCCGGTTAACAGTAAAACAATATTGTCAGTTTGATTGCTCGCAATATCCATGAAATCTCGTTGTATTCTCTATTTAACTATTCACACAGCCGTAAAGCCGAGCTAAAATGTTACGCATAACATTTAGCAAAACATTTTTTTAACAAGAACGCAAGCAGACTCTATGACAGCCCTCGATAAAAATCCCGCTCCCTGTTGCATTATAGTAATGGGTGTTAGCGGCAGTGGTAAAAGTACGGTTGGTGAACGTCTCGCGGAGGCTGTCGGCGCCAGGTTTATTGACGGCGATGACCTGCACCCGCTGGCGAATATAGCTAAAATGTCGCGGGGGGAAGCACTCAATGATGAAGACCGTGCGCCCTGGCTAAAACAGATTGCCGCAACTGCCGAACAGCATGTTACGGCGGGTAACACGGTAGTGATTGTTTGTTCAGCACTCAAAAAGCACTATCGGGATATATTTCGTGAGCATATCAGCTGCGTCAGGTTTATTTTTCTGGATGGCCGGTTTGAGCTTATTAAACGCCGGATGGAAGCCCGTCAGGCACACTTTATGAAAGCCGAAATGCTGGCAAGTCAGTTTAATACGCTGGAACGCCCCGCTGCTGGCGAACAGGATGTGTACGCCGTGGATATTGAGTTACCTATCGAAGAGTTGGTTGCTGACATTCAGCGTCATCACCTGTTGCTCACGCCGCCGGATTAACTCAGCGATTCTCCCGCAGTGTAAGAAAAGCCCAGATCAAAAAGCTTGTCAGAGGGTGCTTTGCCGTTGATCACATCAATAAGCAGACGTGCGCTTTTAATCCCAATGGCCTGACGCGGGGTCACCACACTGGTGAGTTTAGGTTGCATGGTAAGGCCAATATCCAGCCCGTTATAACCCATTACAGCAAGATCGTCCGGTACCCGAATGCCTTCATTTTTACAGAACTGCATGGCCCCTACGGCCAAATCATCGTTGGTACAAAATATACCATCCACCCTGTCAAAGGTATCGAGCGCCTGCTGCAGCAATTTCATGCCCTGCGAAAAACTCGACTGAAACGGTGTAGCCACGGTTTGCGGAGTAAGCCCTGCTTCCCACATCGCCTGCTCGTAGCCTTGCTGACGCAGCATGGTTCGTCGGTCCAGCCGGGCTGCCAGATAAACAATGTGCTGTTTATTGCTGGCAATCATCCGGGTTACCGCATTAAAAGCAGCCGCTTTATGATCGAGCCCTACCACCATATCTATTGGGGCTTCCGGTAACTCCATGCACTCCACAACCGGAATGCCCGCCTGCTTTAACATTGCTCGGCTGCGGTCGGTATGTTCGGTTTCGCAAAGGATCATGCCATCCACCTGATAAGACAGCAACATTTCAATCTTGCGTTCTTCTACCTTGGGATCATAGCCTGAATGAGCCAGTAATATGTCGAAAGATTCTGCGTTGGTAATGGTTTCAATGCCATCCACCAAAGCAGAAAACACTTGGTTTGATAAAGATGGGATCACCACACCAATGGTGCGACTCAGCGCTCTGGACATTAACGCCGGCGCGCGGTTATGAATATAGCCGGAATGTTTTACCGCCTGAGCAATTTTTTCGCGCGTGGCGGGAGCTACTTTTTCTGGAGAACGAAAATACCGGGAGACCGTCATTTTGGTAATGCCCAGTTGATCGGCAATATCTTGTAGGGAGGCGCGATTGGTCATAAATGTTAACAGACATAATTGGTCATCGAACACCTATGTTACACGTAACATTTTGTTGTGGGAATACCAATCTTTGGCTTAAGCATTTAAATGCAGTGCGTTAAAACAGTGCATCACCCATATTCAGGTTAGTGCAAAGCCGGTAGGTTTATTACTATACCGGCTTTAAGATAGCGGCCAGAAGCCAGTATTCAGTCTGCTGTGCTGATTTGCCGCAGTCGTGCAGCGCTGTTATCACACCAGTAGCAATTTTCTGCAGGCTTACGTTCAATCGCCTGGGTAAAAGCCTGCTTTGCCTGTGCATACTGCCCGCTTACAAAATACGCTTCACCCAGACTGTCCCATAAGTTACCGTCATCCCTGAACAGATCGACATTCAGCAGCAACAGGGCTATTGCATCGTTATATCGTTCATTATCCATTAACCGCAAACCGGCACGGTTCAGAGTACGCTTGTTATCAATCCTGCTGGCAAACGTTTCCTGCAACACCGCCTTTTTGCGCTCAGGGTTACCGGCTGTGCGCAGCGATAGTCCTGCAATTTGACTGGTGATGCCGGTCTCAAACGCCGGTAACGGTTCCTTTTCAAAAAGGTATTGCTCGATGTAATAAGGCAAGGCCATGGTACTTTCCACCAATGCGTTAGAGGCAAACAGGATAAGTATCTGTTCGTCAGGCAACCAGCGAAAATCAAAGTAGTAGGTACCATTTGAGCCATTGTGACCAATAAAAGTGGTTTCCCGGGGGGTTGGCATAATTGCCCAGCCATAACCATAGTGGCTGGTGCCCTCCTCGTTTTCTGCCACATGGGGCTCAAAGAGCTGATCACGGTATTTTGCAGCCAACACCGATTCGCTCTGCAGCGCTTGTGCCCACAGATACATATCATTCATGGTGGACAGCATGCCGCCATTCCCTTTCAGTGGCCAGGCGATAGCCGCGTCCTCAAAATACTTATCCCGGGTACTGCCCGTCTCTACTTCGCCAAACAAATAGCCGGCAGCCGCAGGGAGTTCTGCCAGTAGCGGATTAAGATAGCCAGTATGGCGCATACCGGCTGGCTCAAATAAGGCCTCCTGAAGGTACTCTTCGTAGGACATCCCGCTGACCAGCTCAATGATCCGCGCCAGAATACTGTAACCGGCATTTGAATAGGCGTAGCCTTCACCTGGCGCAAAATATAGCGGTAAAGCAAATAACCGGTTAAAGAACTCGTCCGTAGGAACGTGTGTGAAATCTCTCGCTCCAATACCATTGGCAATACCGGCTGAATGGGTAAGAAGCTGATGCAGGGTGATAGCTTGTTTATCTTCGGGCAGGCGGTTAAAAAACCGGCTAATTGGCATTGCAGTGCTCAGCTTGCCCTGTTGTACAAGATGCATCACTGCCGCGGCGCTAAATTGCTTGGTTACCGAGCCGGTATCAAACAGGGTATCGGCGGTTATAGCTGTACTCCCATGCCGCTCTGTTTTTCCGTAACCTTTGTTTAAACGGAGCTTACCGTTTTCAGCAATTAATACGGCGCCGCTGAAACCGTTAGCCTCCGCAGTCGTTAAATACTGATCAAGCTGATTAACGTCGGCTGCATCGGCAGCTAAAACCATGGGACTGGTAACTATTACCAGGGCAAGCAGGACTATTTTGGGTAAACGCATCACCAACTCCGTTTCAGGTGCTTTTTAATATAGTCGCAAACGCAGCCCAAAAAGTTTTATTGTTGCTGCTGATGTTTAATCGTCTGCCACTGAGAAACAAAACAGTTGTATAGTGTCTGGTCGAAGAGGTAAAAATCAATCTTAAGTGCCCCGGCAAATTGTAAACAAGCGTTAATAGCCACGCTTGCCGCCTCCTTATGAGGGTAGCCATAAACACCACAGGATATAGCCGGGAAAGCCACCGATTGGCAGCCGTTATGAACGGCCAGCTGGCAACTTTGCTTGTACGCACTGGCAAGGGTTTGGGCAGGATGTGGATCCTGATGATAGATGGGCCCCACCGTATGAATAACAAATTTAGCCGGCAGGTTGCCCGCCGGGGTAATTCGCGCTTCTCCCGGAGGACAGCGCACGCCATCTTTTAAAGCTACCGCCTGACAGGCTTTTAAGAGCGCCAGACCTGCAGCCCGGTGAATGGCACCATCAACGCCACCGCCGCCAAGCATGGCCGGGTTAGCCGCATTAACGATAGCGTCGGTGGTTGCACCGGTAATATCACCCAGCACGAAGCGAATTGCCATAAGCGTATACCGTTCAGGGAATAAGCTCTTTACTATGCCACTGCCCCTGGTGTTTTTCAAAACACTGCCGCTGCTGCGGGTTACCACGCAGATTAAGGTAGTCCACACTTTCTACCAGTAGGGTTAGCACGCAGAAATGATCGGGCAAGACATCCGTGTTGGCACTGTGATCAATCAGAGACTTTTTTGGTGCTGTGCGCTCGGAGCCGGGCTCGCCCCATAAAAACTGTTGCCGGGCTGCCACTGACAAACGCTCCCAATGTTGCTGGCACAACGCTCTGTCATCGTTCGGCGTATCCACCCTGCAGCTTACCCTCATTCGGTATTGTTCACGGGTTTTGGCGAAATACCAACAAACCGCCGCATGAGGATTGCTATGCAACTCAGTAACTTTCTTGTTGCGGTTGTCGGTAACCACCCACATCAGGGACTGGTTCTCATCAACCCCGCGACATACCACAGTGCGATTATGCGGCAGGCCACCGCTATCGACCGTCGCCAGCTGGAAATAGCGGCTTTCCGGCATATCCCGGGTTTTATCGAGACTTTTTAAAAGTAACACGCGCCAGTCAGACATAGTGTTTAACTATTTGGCTTAATGGCAGAGAACAGGCGATAAAAATTCGCTGTAGTGGCTTTAGCCAGTTCAGCCACACTGATACCGCGAAGTTCAGCAATAAATTCAGCGACTTCTACCACATAGCCGGGCTGATTGGGTTTACCGCGATGGGGCACCGGTGCCAGCCAGGGCGAATCGGTTTCAATCAGTAACCGCTCAAGAGGAATAGCCTTGGTTACCGCCTGTAATTCTGCGGCAGACTTAAAGGTAACAATGCCGGAAATAGAAATATAAAAGCCCATTTCCATGGCCGCCTCGGCCATGGGTAAATCTTCGGTGAAGCAATGCAGTACACCAATAGTGTGATCGGCTTTGTACTGCTTTAACAGCGCGATGGTATCTTCGCGAGCATCGCGGGTGTGAATGATCAGCGGTTTGTTGGTTTCATTAGCCACTTTAATATGGTCGATAAACGACTGGATCTGCACCTCACGGGTGTCTTCGCTGTAATAGTAATCCAGTCCGGTTTCGCCAATTGCAATCACCTTATCGCTACTGGCCGCTGCCAGCAAGGTGTCGTAATCGCAAGCATCTTCCTGATGCAAAGGGTGTACGCCACAGGATACCGACACATCATCGAAACCGCTGACTGTGCTAAGCATCTGCGGGTAATCTTTTACCGATACCGACACACAAAGAAAGTGTTCCACCCCGCGCTGGCGGGCAAATGCCAGCGTTTGGGCCAACTCTTCGGTATTTTGTTTCAGGCGGTCGAGATGACAATGAGAATCTACAAACAAAAAAAGCTCCTTAGGCTTGTTTTAGTAATGAAAAAATCTGGCTCAACAGCAGCACCTTATTAACGCCGGGGTGACGCCCCCTGACAGCATAGGCAATACAGTGCTGATAACGCTGCAAGTCTTCTTTACGCTGTGTTTTGCAGTATTGATCATGATAATACTGCTGGCACCAGTAAATCACCTGTTCTGCATGCTCCTGCCATTTCGACGCCACTTCCGTGACATCCTGGTTATTACCCAACAAGGCTTCCAGACCGGTGAGAAAATCCCGGTAACTCAGCGCACTTTCATCGGTTAACGCCCGGGCTACCCGCAGTGGCGCATTACCATAAGCGTTGAGTAGCGCCTGATCAACCTCATCATGGCCCTGGCCTGCCAGCCAGCTAAGACTTTGTTGTGCGGATGGTGTAGCAATGACGTGTTTTTCGCAGCGACTTAAAATAGTCGGTAATAATCCGGCCACCCGGTGCGTTAATAACAACAGGTAAGTGTTGTCGGTGGGCTCTTCCAGCGTTTTAAGTAAAGCATTAGAGGCCGCTTCGGTCATCCGCTCGGCTGCCGGAATGATCAACACTTTATGACGGCCAATCTGCGCCGTGGTATTTAACTTACCAATAGCTTCACGGATGGCATCAACGCCTAGCTGTTTATCGCTTTCCAGCACGTAACGGTCGGGATGGGTACCTGCCTCAATCAGTTTGCAACTCTGGCATTCACCGCAGGGGCCGTCACTCCTCGGGTGCAAACACAGTATGGCCTGCATCAGGGCATCAGCTAACTCACGCTTGCCCACGCCCTGCGGGCCACTTAGCAAAATGCCATGGTGTAGTGTACTGGCCTGAAAGCGCTGTACCAGCTGCTGATATCGCTCGGCTAACCAGGGTAACGCTAGCATGAAAGATACTGCTCCAGCGTGCGTTGAACATCCCGGTGCACATCGGCCATAGGCTGCATAGCATCAATGGTGATGATGCTGCTATCGGCAGCAGCCAGTTGCAGATAACGGGCGCGGGTGCGCTCAAAAAAGCCCAGCCCGGCTAACTCAATGCGATCCAGCTCACCACGCCCGCGGGCACGTTCTAAGCCCACAGCGGGCTCGACATCCAGATACAGAGTGAGATCGGGTTTAAACCCTTTTAACGTAATATCACTGAGCGCCGACAGCGTGGTCTGCGCAATCTCGCGCCCCCCCCCCTGGTATGCTTGCGAGGATAAATCGTGGCGATCGCCGATCACCCAGCTGCCTGCATCCATAGCCGGCTTGATCACGTTAGCCAACAGTTGCGCCCGCGCGGCATACATCAGCATCAGTTCGGTTTCCTCCACCACATTTTCCTGCCAGTTTTGCTTTACGCAGTTGCGAATGGCCTCAGCCATGGGTGTGCCGCCGGGTTCCCGGGTTGTCACGGTAGTAAAGCCTTTTGACTTAACCGCTTGTTCTACCAGTGCAATCACTGAACTCTTGCCGGCCCCTTCAAGGCCTTCAACGACGATAAACTTACCTGACATCTATGGTTGCCCATCCTTTCGGTTTAACTGGAACTCTCGTACCGCTTGATTATGTTCTTCTAATGTATTGGAAAACTGGTGGCTGCCATCACCGCGAGCCACAAAATAAAGCTCCGTCGTCAGCGCAGGCTGCAAGGCCGCATCAATAGCAACCCGGCCAATCATGGCAATGGGCCCTGGCGGTAGCCCTTTATGCACGTAGGTATTGTAAGGGGTATTCTCGCGTAAGTGTTTGCGGGTCAGATTCCCGTCGAACCGTTCACCGAGTCCGTAAATGACCGTTGGATCGGTTTGCAACCGCATGTTCTGCTCAAGCCGATTAACAAATACTCCGGCAATACGAGCCCGCTCTGATGCAAGCGCCGTTTCTTTTTCGATGATCGACGCCATGGTTAACACCTCCACCGGTGCCTCATAGGGCAAGCCTGGCTCGCGTTTAGCCCAGTTTTCCAGTAGATACTCCTGCATGGCATCAGACGCACGTTCAAGAATCTCACTGGCTGGGGTCTGATTGGTAAAGTGATAGGTATCCGCCAACAGCAGGCCTTCAAGACTATTTAATGGCTCAGCGCTGTATGGCTGCCATTGTGCAATAAGGCGCTGAACAAGTGCCTCCTCATTATCAGTGAGGTCAGCTTTAAGGCGCGGATGGGCTTTAAGCGTTGTCAGCCATTGCTGGTAGGTTTGGCCCTCAATCAGGCTGATATCAAACTGTACTTCCTCGCCATGGGAAAGCAGTTCAAAAGCACCCGCCAGGGTCAATGGCGGCTCAAAGGCATAAGTACCGGCCAGAATAGGCTGGCCACCATAAACCAGCTTAAGCCACAGCCGGGCTGCCAGCGTAGGCATGGGCAGCCACCCTTGCTGCTCAAAGCGCATCAGCGTTTCTATCGCGCCCTGACCGGGTGTCAGGGTAAATAACTGGCGCTGTTCTATATTCAGCGGCTTAGCAAACTGCTGATGCAGCCAGCCCAAGGTTGCCATCGCTGCGCCCACTACAATGATTAACCCTAACGCCAGTTTACGCAGCACCGTATTCTCCTGCATAAACCGGGGCCAGTGACTTTTGGAGTGCCAGGACCGGCGCAATAGCCAGCTCACGTTTAGACTCACCTAAGGTGAGGGTTTTCACCGGCACGATTTGCATCAGTGCATTGGATAAAAACATCGCATCAACGTGGGCGATTTCCGTTAACTGCTGTTCTATGATGTGGATCTCAGGACAATGGTCGAGGATAAACTGCCGCATAACACCATTAACGCCGGCCAGTGCCAGCGATGAGGTAAACCACTGCCGGCCAGCCAGCCAGAACAGGTTTGCTGCGCTGGCTTCAATTACATTTTGCTCGGTGTCGGTGACAATAGCATCGTCGAAGTCTGTTTTACCCAGCGCCTGTTTAATGAAAACCTGCTCTAAGCGATTGGCATGCTTTAGCCCGGCCAGTAAAGGCTGCCTGGCTAGGGTCACAGGCACAGTCCCAACATGAATCCCCTGTTGTTGCCAGCTTTGATAAATAGCCGGCACGTCATGCCAGCTCACGGCAACGTTTACCTTTGGCTCTGCCAGACGCGCATAGCCACGACCGCCCTGCCCGGCACCAATTAACACCTTGAGCACGCCGTCGTTTCGCTCTGGTAAGGCGGCCGCAATAACCTGACGAATGGCTCCGGCGTTAACCGTTAGGCCAAGGGCCTGGCTGTCATTGACCAGACGATCAATGTGGCGATTTAACAGCGCTACTTTACCTTCCGATACGCGCATAGTAGTAAACGTACCGTCACCATAATTGGCCAGCCGGTCATTCAGGGCAAATTGTTGCAGTGGAGCCAGTCCATTGGGATCAGTCATACAGCGCGTTCGGCAGTCACCGGGTTAGTCAGGTTCAGTCGGGTATTGTATCAGCAATTTTATTAATACCAAGTCGCAGCAGCTCATGGTTTGCACGGCAAAGAAAAAGGGAGCTCACGGCTCCCTTTTTCTAGTATTGATTTCGGCCTACGGGCGCTTGAAAACCAGGCTGCCATTGGTGCCACCAAAGCCGAAGGAGTTACACAGTGCGTACTCTTCTTCAAAGGCCTTGGCTTTGTGCGGAACAAAGTCCAGATCGCAGCCTTCACCCGGTTCGTCCAGGTTAATAGTAGGCGGAGCCAGCTTGTCACGCAGTGCCAGTATAGTGAAAATCGCCTCAACCGAACCGGCTGCACCGAGTAAGTGACCGGTCATGGATTTCGTTGAGCTAACCAGCACTTTATGCGCGTGGTCACTAAACACGCTCTTCACCGCAGACACTTCGGCAATATCACCGGCCGGCGTTGACGTACCATGCGCATTAATATACCCAATCAGGGACGGGTCAATTTTGGCATCGTTGATGGCATTTACCATCGACGCTGCAGCGCCTTCGCCATTCTCTGGTGGTGACGTCATATGGTACGCATCGCCGCTCATGCCAAAGCCGACCAGCTCCGCATAAATGGTCGCACCGCGCGCTTTGGCCGCTTCGTATTCCTCAAGCATTACCACACCGGCACCTTCGCCCATAACGAAACCATCACGGTCTTTATCCCACGGACGACTTGCCTGTTGCGGCGCATCGTTGCGTGAAGACAAAGCACGAGCAGAAGCAAAGCCAGCCATACCCAATGGCGTGATAGACGCTTCGGCACCACCGGCAAGCATGGCATCCGCATCACCATAAGCGATAGTCCGGGCTGCTACACCAATGTTATGCACACCGGTAGTACAGGCAGTCACGATATTCAGGTTTGGCCCTTTCAGCCCTGCCATGATTGACAAAAATCCGGAAATCATATTAGTGATAGTGGAAGGCACAAAGAACGGCGATACCCGACGAGGGCCGCTTTTAACCAGCTTGGAGTGGTTTTCTTCGATAAGCTCCAGACCGCCAATACCTGAACCAATGGCAATGCCTACGCGAGACGCGTTTTCAGGCGTTACTTCAAGACCCGAGTCCTGTAATGCCTGCTTGCCCGCTGCAATACCCAACTGGATAAAGCGGTCCATTTTCTTGGTTTCTTTTTTATCGATATAGTCTTGCGGATCAAAATCATTGATTTGACCAGCAAACCGGGTGGAATAGTTACTACAGTCAAAATGGGTAATGTCGCCAATCCCGCTTTCGCCAGCCAGAATTCGGCGCCAGGTTTTGTCGGTAGACAAACCTAAAGGGGACAGCGTACCCAAGCCAGTAACCACTACGCGACGTTTTGTCACAGAATGTCCTCGTATTGGAACTAATCAAAAAAACCCAACGGTTAACACTACAAAGTGCACGTTGAGCTATAACAATACATACAAAAACGGCTCTGTTACAGAGCCGTTTTTCACTATCTAAAAAAGAAGCTTACGCGTCTTTGTTAGCGTTGATGTAGTCAATTGCAGACTGAACAGTAGTGATTTTCTCTGCTTCTTCGTCTGGAATTTCAGTGTCGAATTCTTCTTCCAACGCCATTACTAACTCAACAGTGTCAAGTGAATCAGCGCCCAGATCATCAACAAAAGATGCTTCGGATTTTACTTCTTCTTCTTTAACACCAAGCTGCTCAACGATGATTTTTTTTACGCGCTCTTCAATGTTACTCATAATTCTAGGTTTCCCTTAACGTCACTAGATACAAAAATTGTCGCTAGTTTATTTTGCAATATTATCGCTTGCAAGCGACCAGCTAAAACAATCTATCTGGTCAAACCAGCAACCAACCAAGTTTAATCAACAAGATTTTAACATTCAAGGCTTTCTCTGTCTGTGTGTCAATGCAAAACTGCAAAAAATCACACAAATCGAGTTAGCCCATGTACATCCCACCATTTACATGGATTGTCTCACCAGAGATATACGCCGCACCGTCGCTCACCAGGAACGCAACCGTTGCAGCAACTTCTTCTGGCTGACCCAAACGATTCGCCGGAATATCTTTGAAAATGGCTTCACGCTGTTCGTCACTTAAGGCTTTGGTCATATCGGTATCGATAAAGCCTGGTGCAACAACGTTTACCGTAATGCCTCGAGAAGCGACTTCGCGAGCCAGTGATTTAGAAAAACCAATGACACCGGCTTTCGCCGCCGCGTAGTTCGCTTGTCCGGCATTACCCGAACTACCCACTACAGAACCCACATTCACAATGCGGCCGCAGCGTTTCTTCATCATTCCACGCAAAACAGCTTTTGACAATGAAAAGATAGCAGTCAGGTTAGTATCGATAATCGCCTGCCACTCTTCATCTTTCATTCTCATTAGCAGATTATCACGTGTGATACCTGCATTATTGATCAAGATCTCAACCGCGCCAAATTCCTCGTTGATGGCTTTAATCAGCGCATCCACGGCACCTTCTTCGGTGACATTCAGCTTCATACCTTTGCCGCCGGAGGCCGCCAGGTATTCGGTAATAGCATCGGCTCCGCCTTCGCTGGTAGCTGTACCAATGACGGTAGCACCCTGCGCAGCCAATTGTGTTGCTATCGCTTTACCAATACCACGACTGGCACCGGTGACCAGGGCAATTTTACCTTGTAAATCGCTCATTTGAAAAAGATTCCTATTATTCTGCCTGCCAACTTGCCACCGTCTCCGGGGTGTTAACAGCAATATAGCTTACAGATTTGACAATTCGTTTACCGAGTCCGGTAAGCACTTTACCCGGACCAACTTCGATAATGGTATCAATCCCTTCTGCGGCCAGAAACTCCACGGTTTTGGTCCACTGCACCGGGCAGTACAACTGACGAACCAGTGCGCTGCGAATGCCCGCCGGATCCGACTCAACCGCCACATCAACGTTATTAACCACTTTCACTGTAGGCTCGGCAATCGCGATGGTTTCCAGCTTATCGTCAAGATGATCGGCTGCCGGACGCATTAATTCACAGTGAGAAGGAACACTCACCGCCAGTGGTAATGCACGCTTGGCACCGGCCTCTTTACAGGCGTTAGCGGCCTGTTCTGCAGCGTTCTTTTCGCCAGCAATCACTACCTGACCCGGCGAATTATAGTTAACCGGTGATACCACGTCGCCGGTGGCCACTGCGGTATCATGACAAATTTCAGCAATGCTATCGTCATCCAGGCCAATAATGGCGTACATGGCGCCTGCACCTGCCGGAACTGCCTGTTGCATAAACTCACCACGAGCTTCAACCAGCTTTACGGCTTCAGCGAAATCCAAAGCACCAGCACACACCAGGGCAGAATATTCACCCAGGCTGTGACCGGCCATATATTCCGGTGCAATGCCCTGCTCTGCCAGCAAACGATAAATAGCCACGCTGGCCGTAAGCAATGCCGGCTGCGTTACCTGGGTTTCGTTTAACTTACTGTCGGGGTCGTTTTGTACCACGTCCCACAAATCATAACCCAGCGCTTCAGAGGCTTGCGCAAAGGTATCGAGAATAGACGGATGAACGTCGGCCAGCTCTTTGAGCATGCCAACCGCTTGAGAGCCCTGTCCAGGGAACACACAGGCGATACGAGTCATAAAGCATCCTTATAATTGTTCTAATTCAGGTGAGCCGGGCTAACCTGCTCACCATGGCATTTGTTAATACCTAACTAAAGCAGAAGCCCAGGCAAAACCACCGCCGAATGCTTCCAGCAATAAATGTTGACCACGCTTGATTCGGCCATCGCGAATGGCTTCGTCGAGCGCTGTTGGCACGGTTGCCGCTGACGTATTACCGTATCTTTCCAGTGTCAGCACAACCTGATCCAGCGACATATCCAGCTTTTTGGCTGTCGCCTTAATAATTCTGAAGTTGGCCTGGTGTGGTACCAGCCAATCTAAATCACTCTTTTGCATATTATTGGCAGACAGTGTTTGCTCAACAATTTCCGACAGCTTGGTCACTGCGACCTTGAAGACTTCATTGCCTTTCATTGTGCCCCAGTTTTCATGAATGGAATCCGGGTTTGATTTATCCGGGTTACCAATTTTCAGCAGATCACTGTATGAGCCGGCCGCATTAATATGCGTAGACAAAATGCCCGGCTCGTCGCTGGCTTCAATAATGGTAGCGCCAGCAGCATCACCAAATAAGATAACCATGGTGCGATCGGCTGGATCAATATGCCGGCTAAGGCAATCGGTACCCACTACTAATACCCGCTTTGCCATACCGCTTTTCACGTATTGGTCGGCAACGCTCAGCGCATAGCAATAACCGGCACAAGCCGCTGCTACGTCAAAAGCCGGGATATTATCGATGTTGAGGATATTTTGAATTTCGCATGCAGTGCTGGGTAAGGCATGACGACCTGAAGTGGTCGCACAAACAATCATGTCGATAGAAGTCACATCAATACCGGCCGCTTCAATGGCTTTCTTGCTGGCTTCTGCGCCCATGGTTGCAGCGGTCTCATCCGGACCTATAATTCTGCGTTCTTTAATGCCGGTTCGGTCCGTGATCCATTCGTCACTGGTGTCCACCATCAACTCTAAATCGGCATTGGTACGTACGTCGCTAGGATAATAGCTACCCGTACCTATTATACGAGAGTATTTGCTCAAAGTTGCTCCAATAAAACGGTTTCTATTTTACTTTTTATTTTTTCAGGCACTTTCATCTCAGCTTCTTGCTTGGCCTGCAATATGGCGTAATAAAACGCTTCTGCCGAGGCATTGCCGTGACTCTTGATAACAATGCCGCGCAATCCTAACAGACTGGCACCATTATACTGGTCGGGGTTCACACGATTGTAAACTGTTTTTAGTAAGGGTAAGGCAATTCGCGCCATCATGCGGCTGAAAAAGTTTGCCTGTGATTGCCGTTTTACTTCATTAATAACGAGTTTTGCCAGGCCCTCGCAGGATTTCAGTGCGATGTTACCAGTAAACCCGTCGGTCACTACCACATCGGCGTAGTCGGTGAAAATATCGTCACCCTCTACATAACCAATATAGTTAATACCTTTGGCATTTTTGAACAACTGATCGGCGTATTTAACCTGGGCATTGCCCTTGATATCTTCCTCGCCCACATTCAGTAATGCCACCCGTGGTGACTCAATGCCACTGATTTGCTCGGCCAGTACCGATGCCATAACACCGTATTGGAACAGTATTTCAGAGGTGCAATTTACATTCGCGCCCAAATCGAGCAAAAAAACGCGATGATGACTAGCGGTGGGCATATCTGAAACCAGCGCGGGGCGGTCGATGCCTGGTAACGTTTTAAGTAGGTAAAACGCCATGGTCAACAGCGCACCGGTATTACCCGCACTTACGCACGCATCTGCCTCACCGGATTCAACCAGTTGCAGCGCTTTCCACATGGAAGATTGTTTTTTATTGCGTAATGCCGAGGTTGGTGGCTCACCCATTTCAACGATTTGCTCGCAGTGATTAATTACAGTGCGCTGACGTTGTTGTTCGGTGAGGGATTCCAGAGCGGGAAGTATAATGTTCTCATCACCACACAAAATAAACTGTGCATCGGTAATGGACTGGATAGCTTTTTGGACGGCGGAAAGAATAACAGGGGGACCATGATCGCCCCCCATGATATCTAACGCAATGGTTAGTTTAGACAAAATGTCGGCACCAGTAACTTAGTTACCGATGACTTTTTTGCCTTTGTAGTAACCATCAGCGGTCACGTGGTGACGGCGGTGTGTTTCACCCGACGTTGCATCGACAGACAAAGTCTCGCCTGTCAACGCATCGTGTGAACGACGCATGCCGCGCTTACTACGCGTTTTACGATTTTGTTGTACTGCCATAACTTACTCCTGGTCTCGCTTAAGTTCTTTCAAAACCGCGAAAGGGTTTGGTTGCCTCTGTTCCGGTTCAATCTCACCAAACTGCATATCGTCACTGGTGATTGCACAATCTTCCTCTGCATGAAAGGGCACAATCGGTAACGACAAAATCAGTTCGTCTTCAAATAATTGAAGAAGATTGACTTCTCCGTGGTCGCCGACCTCTACCGGATCATAGGCTTCGGGTAATGCTTCTGCGTCTTGTTGTCCCTGCACCGGACTAAAACAAAAATCAACATGAAGCGGACAATCAAATGCCTCGTTACACCGTTGACAGAGTAAAACTACTGCGGTGTCCAGGGTGCCATGAAATACAGTAAGACCCTGCGCGTCTTTTTCGAACTGCACTTTCACATCAACCCATTCGTCACTGCTGACGACGGAACCCATTAATCTAGCCATGTCTTTGGTCGCGATAACTCCCTCATAATCTGAGCGTTTTAGCGCGCTTTTGACCGGTTCGACCTGGTGCGGTAATTTCACTTTCTGCATAGGGCGCGCATAATATAGCGTCAGCCCTTTACTGTCAAAGGATTAATCGTTTTTTTACCATTGTGGCAAAATCCGCTAAACTCTTTGCCGATTCCCTTACTATAAAGGGGTAAGCAACGTGACGACAGAAATATAATAACTATGACATCACCAAGAATTATTCTGGCCTCTTCTTCCGCCTACCGCCGGGCGCAACTTGCCAATATCGGCTTTCAGGTTCCCGGCATCAGTCCTAATATCGACGAAACTGCCACCCCCGGTGAAGCACCGGATGCCTTGGCCTGCCGGCTCGCCGCTGAAAAAGCCCGGGCGGTGGCCGCCAATTACCCTGACGCTGTAATTATTGGTGGCGACCAGGTTGCCACCGTTACCGATAAAGCCGGCCAAGCTCACATACTCGGTAAACCCGGCACACTGGATAAAGCTATCGAACAGCTCGAGCTGTGTTCAGGGAATAAAGTACGCTTTATTACGGCGCTTAGCCTGGTTCATCAGGCACAACAGCGCGAACAAACCCGGTTTGAGGATGTGTACGTCACTTTTTCTGAATTATCGGATTCGGTTATTGAGCGCTATCTGTTAAAAGAGCAACCCTACGACTGTGCCGGTAGCTTTAAAGCCGAGGGTGCCGGGGTATTGTTGTTCGACCGCATCGAGTCCCGGGATCCTAACACCCTGATTGGCCTGCCGGTTATGCTATTGCGCGACATGCTGGCCGACTGGCAAATTAACTTACTCGATTTAACCCTGCGTCATTAGCAGGTCGTGCAACTCAGCAATAGAATGCACAATGGCTTTGGGGTGATGTTTAGCTAAGTTCACTGATGCATGCACCCCGTAGCTTACCCCTACTCTGTCCATGCCTATTGCCTGTGCCATTTGCATATCATAAGTGGTATCACCAATCATCAGCGCCTGCCCGGCCGACAGACCGCGCTCTTCAAGCAATTGTAACAGCATGTCCGGGGAAGGTTTTGAGTCTGCCTCGTCGGCGCAGCGGGAAGTGGTAAAGAAATGACCGGTACTGGTTTGTTGCCAGGCCCGGTTGAGTCCGCGCCTTGCTTTACCAGTAGCTACCGCCAGAACATTGCCAGCATCCTTAAGATCCGTCAGCATATCGGTTACCCCATCAAAAAGCGGACAAGGCGTGGTATCTGCACCAAGGTACACTTCTTTATAAGCCAGGGTTAAACGCTCGGCCAGCTCGTCATCATCAATATTAAATAATTGCTTAATAGCAGGCTTTAAACTGATGCCGATAATATGGCTTACAGCCTCAGCTGTTGGGATAGCCACCTCACAACGTGCAGCTGCCTTTTGCATACAGCTAACAATTTTCGCCGCTGAGTCCATCAGCGTGCCATCCCAGTCAAAGATGATCAGTTCGTACTGCTTGGTCATAACTTCCTGCATTCTTATACTTTATTAAGCGTTTTAACGGCCTGGGTTAATTGCTCATCATAGGGCGCATTAAAGGTCACCATCTCTTCGGTTTTCGGATGCATCAGCCGTAAGCTGGATGCATGTAAAAACAGACGATTGAGACCAATGCGTTTCATTTGTTTGTCAAATTCCGCATCACCGTACTTATCATCACAGGCAATGGGGTGGCCGGCGTGTAAACAATGTACACGGATCTGGTGGGTCCGGCCGGTAATTGGCGATGCCTCAACCAGCGTGGCGTTATCGAACGACTGTAAAATTCGGTAGCGGGTTTCAGAAGGCTTGCCCTGCTCCGACACGCTTACCAGTCGCTCACCGGATTGCAAAATGTTCTTTTGCAATGGCGCTTTTACTTTAAAGCGATTCTGCGGCCATTGGCCAGCAACCAGAGCATGGTAGCGCTTGTCCATCTGGCTGTTACGCAGTTGCTCGTGCATATGGCGTAACGCCGAGCGCTTTTTGGCAACCAGAATACAGCCCGATGTATCCCGGTCCAGGCGGTGAACCAGCTCCATAAACTTCGCTTCCGGGCGCAATGCTCTGAGCCCTTCAATCAAACCAAAACTCAAACCACTGCCACCATGCACCGCTAACCCGGAAGGTTTGTTAAACACAATGAAATGTGAATCTTCAAACAGGATGTGCTGTTCCAGGCTGGCAATCTTTTCCAGTTTAGGCGATGGCAATTCAGGGGTTTCACTCACCCTGAGCGGCGGCACCCGAATCAAATCCCCCGCTACCAGTTTATATTCAGGCTTTACCCGTTTCTTATTAACCCGCACTTCACCTTTGCGTAAAATGCGGTAAATAAGGCTCTTAGGAACGCCTTTTAAAAAGGTACGCAGAAAATTATCGATGCGCTGCCCGTCTAAATCGGGTTCGACTTCAACAAATTGAACCTGGGATGTGGGAGAATTATTGTCTGGTGATGTCACTGGCACTGTGTCGGCTGATTTCATAGGCGGCGATTCTAACGTATTTCACCAGTACATTCACTTAACTCGGACTCCGATTAATCAAAATTTACGCCATGAGTGGCTGTTTAAACCGGGATTTTGTTCAGAAAACGACGCCAGACAAGCTTAATTACTCCCTAATTACGCGTATGGCTTGCCTATTTCAACCCTTTGGTGCGATAATCAAACCGTTTTAACCGAAGCGACGCCGAGAGGTTCTCGCCAGACTCGTTGTTAAAATAACGTTAAACTAAAAAGTTAAACAACCGGTCGCAGAGTCTGTGTTACCACCAAACTACCCCATTGCGGAATTATCAATTGAGTAGGTAATGCAACGTGCGTTGATGAACAATCACGTAGCTGAAAACTTGCGACAATGGCAAAAATAATTTGCCGTTTAGTTATACAGAATTGAATTGACATAGTTCACTGACCCGCGAAGTTCAGGTTGGTGAACAGATACAGAAAACTTGTACAGGGCCGTCGTTCCCGACACCCAATAAAGACATAAACGCTTTTTTTGAAGTAGTAAAAAGCGAATAGAATCAAGGGTAATACGACAATACAACAAGATCCCTGCCCAACGTGAGGTTGCGCGGTGAGGTTTTGCACAGTCACTTTAATTGTGTATCTGAACGGCTGTAAGCAAAAACAGAGTTAGATACAATGAAAAGAATGCTAATCAATGCAACTCAACAAGAAGAGTTGCGGGTTGCCCTGGTAGACGGGCAACGCTTGTATGATTTAGATATAGAAAGTCCCGGGCACGAGCAAAAGAAAGCGAATATCTACAAAGGTAAGATTACCCGTGTAGAACCCAGCTTAGAAGCTGCCTTTGTTGACTACGGCGCCGAACGCCACGGTTTCCTTCCCCTCAAAGAAATTGCCCGCACTTATTTCCCGAAAAACTACAAGCTCGAAGGTCGTCCGAATATCAAGGACGTCATCAAGGAAGGCCAGGAAGTTATCGTTCAAATCGATAAGGAAGAGCGCGGCCAGAAAGGCGCAGCGTTAACAACTTTCCTATCGCTGGCAGGTAGTTACCTGGTACTAATGCCAAACAATCCTCGTGCAGGGGGTATTTCCCGCCGTATCGAAGGTGATGAGCGTACCGATCTGAAAGCCGCATTGTCGAAACTGGACCTGCCTGATGGCATGGGCCTGATTGTTCGCACCGCGGGTGTAGGTAAATCCTACGAAGAACTGGATTGGGATTTACGCGTGCTGCTGACACATTGGGAAGCGATTTCTAAAGTTGCCGATGAACGCCCTGCTCCATTCCTGATTCACCAGGAAAGTAACGTTATTGTGCGTGCGATCCGCGACTATTTACGTCGCGATGTGGGTGAAATCCTAATCGACAAACAGCGTGTATACGAGCAGGCTTTACAGCACATTGAGCTGGTTCGTCCTGATTTTGCTAACCGCGTTAAACTGTACAAAGGCGATGTACCACTATTCAGTCATTACCAGATTGAAAGCCAGATAGAATCAGCCTTCGAACGCGAAGTACGTCTGCCTTCAGGTGGCTCAATTGTTATTGACCCAACCGAAGCACTTACCTCAATCGATATCAACTCTGCCCGTGCAACCAAAGGCGGCGACATTGAGGAAACCGCACTCAATACCAACCTGGAAGCCGCCGACGAAATTGCCCGCCAGTTGCGTCTGCGCGACCTGGGTGGTCTGGTAGTGATCGACTTTATTGATATGACCCCGGTGAAGCACCAGCGTGAAGTTGAAAACCGTATGAAAGACGCCGTGCGTCCTGACCGTGCGCGTGTTCAGCTGGGTCGTATTTCACGGTTTGGCCTGCTTGAGATGTCCCGTCAGCGCCTGCGTCCGTCACTGGGTGAGTCAGCGCATAACGTGTGCCCACGTTGTTCTGGTCATGGCACTATCCGTGGCACTGAATCGTTAGCGCTGTCTATCCTGCGTATTCTTGAAGAAGAAAGTATCAAGGACAACACCGGCCAGATCGAAGCCCAACTGCCGGTACCAGTTGCCACCTATCTGCTGAACGAAAAACGTAAGGCTGTTCAGGACATTGAAAAGCGCCACAACGTTAGCCTGATCCTTATTCCGAATCCTAACCTTGATACCCCGCATTACCAGATCGTTCGTCACCGTACAGACGATGTAGTGTCTGACGCAAGCTACAAAATTAGCCTGGCTGAAGTAGAAACCAAGGAAGCCTCACCGGGCGTTACCGCGCCGGTTAAGCGTGAAGAGCCGGCATTACAAGGTTTAATTGCGCCAACTCAGGCGCCGATTGTTCCGCCTAAGGCTGAAGAGAAGCCTGTTGAGCAGAAAACCGGCCTGTTGGCAGGACTCGGCAAATGGTTATCCGGCTTATTCTCCAGTGAAGAAGAGCAAGTCGAAGAGAAGCCTAAGCCAAAAGCTAAGCCACGCAATAACAACCAGAATGGTCGTCGTCGCAATAATAACGACAGACGTCGTAATAACCGTTCTGGTAATAAAAACCGTCGCAACGACAACGAAGAGAAATCAACTGATAACACCAGTGATAACTCGTCTGACAACAGCAACAACAAACGTCAGGACAAGCCGAAGCAGACCCGTGGTCGTAACCGTTCGCGCAACAGAACGCAATCGGATAAAGCCGAAAAGGTTAACGAGGAAGTGGCTGATAAGGCACCACAAACCGATAACGAAGCGGCTGAAAAGCCGGCTCGTAAGAAGCCAGCCAGAGAGCGTCGTCAGCGTCGCGAGTTGAAAGGCAGTGTGCGTGCAGAAGGCGGTACTGATAAGCATCCGGTACAAACCAAAGCGACTCAGGAAAAAGCCGAGCAGAAAGCAGCCGAAGCAGCCGAAGCAGCTAAAGCTGAAGCCGACAAGTCAGTAAATGAAACGCCGGCAGAAGCATCAGCTAATCAGACTGAAACAGCAGCAAAAGAGACAGTCACCCAGTCTCCGGCCAGCGTAGAAGAGAAAGCCCAGGCTTCTCAGGCGCCGGTTCAGAGTGAACAGTCGGAAGCAGAAACCGTGGAAGCGACTCAGCAACCGGCAGAAGGTCAGGATGACGCTAACCAGCAGGACGATGACGATAAAGCACGTGCTGAAAAAGGCTCACGCAGCCGCAGCCGCCGCTCTCCTCGCCACGCCCGTGCAGCCGGCCAGCGTCGTAAGAAAGAAAAGTCGGATGATGAAACGCAGGCTCAGCAAGCTCAGCAGGATGAACTGCAGTTTGATGCACCTGAACCTGCCAAGACTGCCGCTACAGATAATGAAACTGTAGCAGCAACTGACGCGCCGGAATCGACTGCGACTGAAGAACCAAAACAGGTCGAAATCAATCTGGAAGCCGAAGCGCAAAGCCCGGCCACCGCTGAAGAAGCCCCGGCAGAGCAAGCGTCTGAAGAACCAGCGCCAGAAAAACCAGCTTCAGTCGAGCCGCAAGCCCCTGCCGCAACCGAAGAAGTGGAGCAGCAAACTGCGCCTGAAGCTGCTGAACCGGTTGCCACTGAAGCACCTGAAAGCGAGGCGGAAGACACTGCCGCGGCAGAAACAGCGCCAGAGCCAGAAGCTGAACCAGCGCCGGTGGAAGCTGCAGCAGAGCCTGTAGCCGAGAGCAAACCGGCAAGCACTGCTCCGGCAGCGCCTGCTAAAGTGGCTATGGCCAGCAGTTTAGGTAAATTTACGGCTTCTCACCCAATGACTAACCCACCTCAGGTGGCAGCGTCAACGGAAGAGATTACCATTATCAGCAGAGCCAACGATCAGCGTCCTGCCCTGTCGGTATCTGGTCGACTGGCAACGATGGCAAATGCTAATGCCGTAGCATCGGCGCCGACAACCCGTCCAGCCAGCGTGTAAAACGTTAACATTATTAAAAAGGCCAGCCATGCTGGCCTTTTTTGTTTATGCGGTAGAATGATTATGAATACACCATCGTCTTTACCCTTATCCTGGTTACAAAGCCTGTTGCAGGACTCACAGGTGAGTCAGTTTGAGCTGGTGCAGTCACTGTGGAGTGATTTTGGTCAGTTGCTGCGCTGTTACTCGCCCGCTCGCCAGGCCAGCGTGATCATCAAACTCATTTCTCAGCCAGCCACGTTCCGTCACCCACGGGGCTGGAGCAGTCAGCATAGTCTCAAGCGTAAATGGCGCTCCTATGAAATAGAGCAATATTTCTATACCCATTACGCGCCTCTCTTTGCAGGCCATGGCAACCTTGCTAAGTTGATAACTTCAGATGCACAAAACAATGAGTCAGAAACCCGCCTGGCACTGGTGCTCAGTGACTTAAATGCTGCCGGCTTTGAATACCGGCATCAGCAGCTTAGCGCCGACGCCTGTAAACCCGTACTTGCCTGGCTAGCCGCATTTCATGCCCGCTTTATTCATCAGGCACCAGACGGTTTATGGCAACAGGGCAGTTACTGGCATTTGGCTACCCGGCCCGACGAGTTCAGTAAAATGGCAGAAGGCCCGCTTAAACAGTTTGGCCCGGCGTTTGATAAAACGCTACAGCAATGCCCCTATCGCACCCTTATCCACGGTGATGCCAAGGTAGCTAATTTTTGTTTTAGTGCTGATGGTCAGGCTGTCGCAGCGGTTGATTTTCAGTATGTGGGAGGCGGTATTGGCGTTCAGGATGTGGCATATTTTCTGGGCAGCGTGTTGTCTGAGCAAGACCTGCTTAACCATACCGAAGACTGTCTTGATTATTACTTCGGGGAATTACGCAGCACTTTAAGCAAGCATCTGGCCCCTGAGGAATGTGAAGCCGTGTGCAACAGCTGGCGGCAACTCTACTGCGTGGCTAATGCCGACTTTCACCGCTTTTTAGCGGGCTGGAGCCCTGAGCATTTTAAAATTAACCGGATGTTACAACAGCAAACTGAACAGGCTATTGCGCTGGTATCTGCCAGGCCGCAATAAATTGCGACCTGGCTGGCCATTTTAAGCAGGATTAAACCAACCAAAAATGCCGGCCTGCTTGTTAAGCACAACAACCGAGTCGGTCATGTCGGCGGCGCGTCCCGCAACGCCATAACACACATGCAGTGGTATCAGATGTTCTTCCCGCGGGTGACAGAATCGCGCTCCCGGCGCCTGCTCCCAATTCCTTAGCTTTTCCTGACGCTCACTTTCACTTACCGACGTACTGGATAACACATCTTTTAGCCAGTCTTCAAAACCCTGATTCATGGCGCGGCTCTGCGCCGTATCGGCGGCAAAAAACGCCCGCATGTTATGAAACGAAAAGCCTGAGCCCAGGATAAGCAGATCATCATAATCCAGATTAGCCAGTGCTTCACCGATGCGGATATGCGCGGCAGCGTCCAGCGTATTTACCAGTGACAGCTGAACACAAGGGATATCGGCGTCCGGATACATGATTTTAAGCGGCACAAACACCCCATGATCAAGTCCGCGCTTAGGATCCTCGGCAACGTCAATGCCACTCGCCCGAATCGCGTCAGCTACTTTACCGGCCAACTCAGGCTCGCCTGCACAGGGATATTTAATAGCGTAACTTTCCGGTGGGAAACCGTAATAATCATAAATCAGTTCCGGCGCCGCATTAGTGCTCACCGTTACCACCGATTCCTCCCAGTGCGCACTGATGATAAGGATGGCTTTTGGCCGGCGAATGCTGCCTGCCAGTTGCGCCAGATGCTCGGTTAATGCACGGTGGCCGGGGTCGCCCAGTAACGGCATCGGACCGCCGCCATGGGAAATAAACAATGCTTGTTGTGATGCCTGCATAACACCTCCTTAAAATTGTGGGCCGCGCGGCACGATCCCGCCGGGATTCAACGCTTTGATGGAGTAATAACCGGCTTTAATATGGTCTATGTTTACCGTATCAGCAATACCGTCTAGGGCCCAGATCCGATGCATATAAGCATTAAGATAAGGAAATTCTCTGATCAATTGACGGTTACACTTAAACAAACCGTAGTAAGCGGCATCAAAGCGCACCAGGGTGACAAATAACCGGATATCGGTTTCAGTCAGCACGTCGCCGAAAACGTAGCGTCGACCGTCGGCCAGTCTGGTTTCGAGCGTATCCAGTGTGCTGAATACGTTATCAAAAGCCTCATCATAAGCGGCCTGACTGGAAGCAAAGCCGGCCTGATAAACCCCGTTATTCAGCTTGTGGTAAACCTCTTCATTCAGCTCATCAATCTCATCAGCCAGCTCTGCCGGGTAAAGATCCGGGCCGGTATTGACCAGTTCATTAAAGGCCGAATTCAGCATTCGCAGGATATCCGCTGACTCATTGTTAACAATCGTTTGCCGCTGTTTATCCCACAGCACCGGTACCGTTGCCCGGCCGGTAAAACCCGGCGCTACCTGCGTATAAATCTGGTGCATGTAGGTTGCCTGATTGAGTTCATCACCGGTACAACCCGGATAACCGCCAAACTGCCAGCCCTGGTCGCTTAAACGCGGATTCGCCACGCTTACAGTGATTAGATCTGTGAGGCCTTTTAGCGCACGCACTGCTAACGCACGTGATGCCCAGGGGCAAATATAGGCGACATACAGATGATAGCGGCCCGCTTCAGCTTTAAAGCCGCCATCACCGGTGGGGCCGGGTGAACCATCGGCCGTTATCCAATGCCTAAAGGATGAAACCTGACGAATAAAACGCCCGTCCTTGTCTTTGTTCTGAACCGGTTGCCAGTCGGCATCCCATTTTCCATTTACTAACATTCTGTCTCCTCCTGTACAGCTTGCCAGGACAAGCCTGGCAGCTATTACTGTGGGTGCTGTGTTTACTTGGTTGTCAGGGCGCGGGCTATCACATTATCGACTGCCAGACGTCCGGCACCAGTAATTGCCAGCGAAACGGTGACTGCAAACAGTACCAGTGCGTATTCATAACCACCGTTAGATAAAAACAAACCGTTTTGGATATGTGCACTGAAGATGGCAATCAGCATAGTGAATGCACTGACTGCGGCGGCAGGACGGGTCAGTAAACCCAGCGCCAGGGCCAGACCACCAAAGAACTCTGCACTGCCTGCCAACAAGGCCATCAGGAAACCCGGCTCCAGTCCCAGGCTCGCCATGTACTGTCCGGTACCGTCAAGGCCATAGCCGCCAAACCAGGCAAATAACTTTTGTGCACCGTGGGCCGCCAGCGTAAGACCAACAGGAACCCGTAAAACTAATGCTGCGATACCGGCATCTGAACTGACTAACTTAGTAATTAATGCTTTCATAATAAATCTCTCTCATCAAAGTAGGTGAATGTGGAAACAACCCTGTGTTGTTCCGACTCGATGGTGATACTTTACTATCCACATATTGATTTATTAAGAGGGTTAAAATAGAGTAACTATCAACATTTCATTGATAATTAAAATTATGGACAGATTAGATGCAATGCGGGCATTTGTGATGGTGGCTCGCAGCGGTTCATTTAGTGCAGCGGCAGATAAGCTCGACAAGTCACCCCAGCTGATAAGTAAGTACGTCTCGCAACTTGAAGCTCATCTGTCTACGCGTCTGCTCAACCGTACCACCCGTAAAGTGCATCTGACCGAAGCCGGCCAGCAATATCTGCCCAGAGCCAGTCAGGTACTTGATGAAATAGACGCCATGGAAAATCAGCTCGGCGACTTACAGCATAAAGCTCACGGTTTATTACGCATCAGTGCGCCGGTAGCGTTCTCTACCCGCCATCTGGCGCCGCTTATTAATCAGTTTCAACAACAGTACCCCGATGTCGATGTAGACCTGCACCTGAACGATCGAAAAGTGGATATTGTTGAAGAAGGCTTTGATGTGGCGCTGCGAATTGGTCACCTGAAAAATTCTTCGCTGATCGCCAAACGCCTGACTAACATTAATCTGGTGATGTGCGCCGCACCGGAGTATCTGGCCAGATATGGGGAGCCAAAAACCATGGAAGATCTGATTGAACACAATTATCTGCGCTACAGCTTACTGGATAACGATAACAGCCCGGCCGCTCATCAGTATTTAAATCAGCGCCCTCATAACAGGCTGGGTACGGTTAGCTGTAATCACGGTGAGTTATTATGTCAGTCCGCAGCGTTAGGCCAGGGAATAGTGTTGCAGCCCACGTTTATTTGCTTTGATGAAGTGAATGCCGGTCGACTCAGACTCATTATGCGGGATAACGAGCCTGAGCCGCTGCATTTATATGCGGTGTATGCGCACCGGCAGTTGCTGGCCAGCAAGGTCAGAGCCTTTATAAACTTTGCTGCCGATTTTTATGGCGACACGCCCTATTGGGATAGCTGCCTGACCACAAACCAATAAACCAGGCGTTTATTGCGCTTCTGCCATGGCGTGATACAGCTCGCGGATTTTTTTCACCATGGCACCGGGCTTGCCCTCACCGATGGTTCTGCCGTCAACATCAACCACCGGCGTTTGTGCGCCAAAAGTGCCGGTAACAAACGCTTCATCGGCACTGTACACATCCACCAGGGAGAAGTTCTTTTCAAATACCGGGATACCGTTGGCCTTGCATACGTCGATAGTTTTCTGCCGGGTTATGCCTTTCATGGCGTAATCACCGGTGGAGGTCCACACTTCGCCTTTACGAACAATAAAGAAGTTAGTTGAGTTACAGGTACTGACAAAACCATGAGGATCAAGCATCAGAGCTTCATCAGCACCGGCTTTGTACGACTGGATCATTGCGGTAATACAGTTAATTTTACTGTGTGAATTTAAGCGGGGATCCTGAACATCAGGGTGGCCACGACGCACGTGAACGGTAAACAGGTTAATGCCCTTCTCCACCGGCACCAAATCCTGCGACTTGTATTCAGCAATGATCACTATGGTTGGCCCCCACAGGCTCAGACGCGGATCCTGATAAGGGGTTTTCTTCGGCCCCCGGGTAACCATCAGTCTGGCATGCACGCCATCGGTCATACCATTGGCATCTACCGTTTGTTGCAGCGCCGCTTTCAGTTCGTCACGGCTTTTGCCGATGTCCATATCCAGCGCTTTAGCACCGGCAAACAGACGGTCGAGGTGATCGTCAATAAAAGAAAACTTGCCTTTATGTAAACGCAGGCCTTCCCACACGCCGTCCCCCAGCATAAAGCCGCTGTCGTAAACCGACACTTTAGCCTGATCCCGGGGCACCAGCTCACCGTTGATATAAATTAAAATATTCTGATTACGTTCGTCATCGATGGAGGCATGTGCGCCGCCCGCTTTATGTTCCTGCATGGCTTCCTCATTGCTGTTTTAATTGGCACTTTTATTGTGACCGATGAAGTATACTTCAGCCCATACCTTTTAACCTATAAACCCGGTGTTCAACATACGCTCACCAGCATAAACGATTAAAAGCAAGTAAATCACGGCGTTACCCTAGCATTTTCCTGCTCGCAAAACAAAATATTATATTGTATAAAATATTAAAAATAGACTTGAAAAAGTACCGCCCGCCCGATTATGCTTGCCGGTATCGTGCATTTACCACCGGTCAGCAAGTAGTGGCCGGTAACAGATAAAAAGGAAGTTACCCATGCGAATAGCCATGTGGTCTGGCCCGCGCAATCTCTCTACCGCCATGATGTATGCTTTTGGCGCCCGCGCAGATTGTGCGGTATGGGATGAGCCATTTTATGCGCCCTACCTGAAACACAGCGACCGGGTGCATCCTATGCAGGATGAGATTTTTGCCCGAGAAGAAACCGACCCGGTGGCAGTGGCAAAACGATGTATTGGCCCTACCCCAGAAAACAAACCGGTTTTTTACCAGAAACACATGCCCCATCATATGCTTGAATCGTTTCCGCTAGACTGGCTATCAGACGTGTGTAATGTGTTTTTAATCCGTCATCCTGCGCGGGTGATCACCAGCTACCATAAAAAGAACGGTGCACCCTGTCTGGAAGATATCGGTATCCGCGCCCAGTGTGAGCTATTTAATAAAATTGTCTCGGAGTCGGGTCAGTATCCTATCGTCGTAGACTCCTCGGATATTCGTCAGAATCCACCGGTGATGCTGGAAAAGCTGTGTAATGCCATTGGTATTCCCTGGGACCCGGCCATGCTCAACTGGTCTGAAGGCGGCCATCCCAATGATGGTGCCTGGGCAGAGCACTGGTATCCGGAAGTCTGGAAAAGTACCGGCTTCGCCCCCGCCGAGCCACCCATTACGGAGCTGCCTGATGCGCTGCAAGGGGTGTTAAAAGAAGCACAGCCTTATTATGATCAGCTGGCGACTCACAAAATAGCGCCTTAATGTACCTTTGGGTTAATCATTCAGCGGAGCTGGTGCCTCCTTGCCAGCTCAATCATCTCATCATCTTTCTCCACCCTAAAAAATCAATTCCAATCACACAATTACACTTTAATGATTATTTTTGATTATTTTTGTATATAAATGTTTATTAATTGTGTATTCTCTCCCTGCATGTGTATTTTTTGTAAATTGTTCACCTAAAGATTACAAAACAATAAGTAAAGCAGGAGTAAGGAATAATGCAGAATCCATTGCTTGGGGTGTTCTTTCATTGGTTGGGAGGCCTATTTTCTGCCAGCTTTTACGTACCGTATAAACGGATCAAAGGCTGGTCGTGGGAAATATTCTGGCTAACCGGTGGCATTTTCAGCTGGCTGATTTGCCCCTGGCTGTTTGCCTGGGTGCAAACCCAACAGTTGTTTGAGGTGTTAAGTACAACGTCATTCAGCGTATTACAACAATGCTTCCTGTGGGGTCTTGGCTGGGGCTTTGGTGGCCTGACTTTCGGTCTGGCGGTCCGGTATATGGGGATCTCATCCGGCATGGCGATTGTACTGGGTCTGACCACCGTTTTAGGCACCCTTGGACCACCGGTTTTCGATGGTACTATCGGTAAGGTACTGGCTACACCAAGTGGCCAGTTTGCCGTATTGGGTACCTTTTTAACCTTACTCGGCGTCATTTTAGTCGCCAGGGCCACAGCCGAGAAAAACCGCAGTCTGGGCACCCAGTCTGAAGACGCTGTTGATATGAAGAAAGGCCTGATAATTGCGCTCTTTTCAGGGGTGATGTCGTCGTGTTTTGCATTTGGCATTGCCGCCGGTAAGCCTATTCGCGAACTGACACTGGCCGCCGGTACCGACCATCTGTGGCAAGGCTTGCCGGTGCTCTGTGTAGTATTGGCTGGCGGGTTAACTACCAACGCCCTGTGGTGCGCCTGGCTGATCCACAAAAATCGTTCGGTAGCTGAATTTACCGGCCATACCCAGCAACAAAATCAACGATTAGCTTCTGACCGGGTTCTCAAAAACTACCTGCTGGCAGCGCTCGGTGGGTCATTCTGGTACTTTCAGTTTTTCTTCTACACCATGGGCGAGAGCCACATGGGCGACTATGAATTTTCCAGCTGGACCATTCACATGGCCAGTATCATTATTTTCTCCACCCTGTGGGGACTGGCATTAATGGAATGGAAAGGCGCAAACCGCAAGAGCAGACTGTTGCTGTTACTGGGTATTTCCCTGCTGGTGCTGTCTACCATACTTATCGGTGTAGGCAATTCATTGCAGTAGATAATGGCCATTAAAAAGCCCGCAATTAGCGGGCTTTTATCGTCTTGATGAACAGCTTTTACCAGGTTAAATCATCCGGAATTTCGTAGTCTGCGTACCAGTCATCTTCCGCAGATTTTTCTTTATTCTCTTCGCGAAGATCGGCGCGATATATCACCACGTTCGCATCACGTTCGGCAATTTTATCGGCAACCGGTGTTGGTATCAGCGCATAGTCATCGTCCAGTCTGACTACTGCCAGGCGTGCATCCACCACCAGCTTGTGCACTGCGTCGCTAACATACATCCGCTTTACCACGTTGTTATCGGTAAAGTTAAGCACGGTATCGCCATTGCCTTTGGGCTGCTGGTTAACGGTAATTAACTGGCGGATTTGCGCCACCACGGCTTTTTTCTCAAGTTCCGCCTGACGCTGCTGATTAAGCTCACGATCACGCTGCTTCTTCGCTTCGGCGGCCTGCTGAGCGGCCAGTTTATTTTCGTCCTCACCAACCGCAGTGCCTTTGTTTTTCAGCTTTTGCTTTTTACGCTTATCGGCTCTGGCCTGCTTGGCTTTGGACTTATCTGCCAAACCGGCTTTGAGTAACTGGTCCTGTAATGATGCCATAATCCGTCCGCCTATTTCTTTTTCTTGGTGTCTTTGGCTTGCCACTTACCGTCCTGATACCAGGCAGACCAACCGGTGGCTTTGCCCTTGGCATCTTCGGTCATGACATATTGCTGCTTGGTCTTGCGACTGAAGCGAACAATTGCCGGGTTACCGTCCGGATCGGTTTTAGGGGCATCGGCCAGATAATAAAACTTGGGCGATATGCGATCCCGGAAGCGAGCCAGCTCTTCCACCTTGGGCGCTCTGGTTTCCCGCGATTTTGGGAAATTATGAGCGGCCAGGAAAATACCGGAGGCGCCGTCTCTGAGCATAAAGTGAGCGTCACTTTTCTCACATTCGAGCTCCGGTAAATCAACCGGGTCTTCCTTCGGTGGCGCAGGCTCACCGTTGCGGAGCAGCTTACGGGTGTTTTTACATTCGCTGTTAGTACAGTCAAAGTACTTACCAAAGCGGCCGTTCTTGAGCTCCATGTCACTGCCGCACTTGTCACACTCTATCAGCGGGCCATCGTAGCCTTTTATTTTAAAGATACCGGCTTCAACATAGGTACCCGGACAAGCCGGTGAATTACCGCAAACGTGCAGCTTACGGGTTTCATCAACCAGATAGCTGTCCATGGCCGTACCACACTCTGTGCAGCGGCGTTTAGCGCGTAAATCTTCCGTTTCCTGCTCGTCGTCATTATCGACCTTAACCACTTCCTCACCGGATGTCAGGTTCATGGTGTTGGTACAACGCTCCTTCGGCGGCAAGTTGTAGCCTGAACAGCCCAAAAATACGCCGGTACTGGCAGTACGAACGTTCATAGGACGTCCGCACTTATCGCAGTTGATGTCTACCGGTACTGCCTGATTGGGGCGCATGCCGCCCTGCTCGGCTTCCTGTTCAGCAAGCAGCAACTTGCTGTAAAAGTCGCTGTAGAACTCATCGAGTACGGCTTTCCAGTTTTCATTACCATCGGCAATTTCATCCAGCCGTTGTTCCATGTTGGCGGTAAAGTCGTAACTCATCAGTCCGTCAAAGTTTTCCATCAGGCGATCGGTAACAATTTCACCCATCTTCTCAGCATAAAACCGTTTGTTCTCGAGGCGCACATAGCCTCTGTCCTGAATGGTTGAAATAATGCTGGCGTAGGTAGACGGTCGGCCAATCCCCCGTTTTTCCAGCTCTTTAACCAGCGATGCTTCGTTAAAACGCGCCACTGGTTTGGTGAAGTGCTGCTTCGGATCCAATTGTTTAAGCGCCAGCTTATCGCCGGGGTTAACGTCCGGCAGCAATTTGTCTTCTTCACCTTTTTTACTTTTCTGAGGCTGGACTTTAGTCCAACCATCAAATTTGAGTACCCGGCCTTTGGCGACCAGTTCAAACTCACCGGCTTTTACTTTTACCGTGGTAGCATCATATTTGGCCGGTGTCATCTGACAGGCCACAAACTGACGCCAAATAAGCTCGTAGAGACGCTGTGCGTCGCGTTCCATGTCTTTTAGTGTTGCGGCCAGGGTATTTACGTTAGACGGTCTGATGGCTTCGTGAGCTTCCTGTGCGCCCTCTTTGCTACCGTAGCGATTTGGAGAGGCTGGCAGGTACTTAGCACCAAAGTTATCGTCGATGTAACCACGGCAGGCATCCAGTGCTTCCTGGCTGAGGTTGGTTGAATCGGTACGCATATAGGTAATATGACCGGCTTCGTACAACCGCTGCGCCATCATCATGGTTTTCTTTACCCCAAAACCGAGACGGGTACTGGCCGCCTGTTGCAGGGTAGAAGTGATAAACGGTGCCGACGGACGGCTCTGGGTAGGCTTGGACTCACGGCTAACCACTTCATAGTCAGCCGGCTTGAGCGCCGCCAAGGCTTTATCAGTTTGCGCTTTATTAACTGGTTTAAACGGCTTGTCGCTCTCTTTTACCACCTGCATGCGCAGTGCATCACTGGCTGCGGTGGTGAGGTCGGCATGCACGTCCCAGAATTCTTCTGGCACGAAAGCCTTAATTTCACGCTCGCGCTCAACGACCAGACGCACAGCTACCGACTGTACCCGTCCGGCAGATAATCCGCGGGCTATCTTTTTCCACAACAGCGGCGACACCATAAAGCCCACCACACGGTCGAGGAAACGACGTGCCTGTTGCGCTTCGACGCGGTCCTGATTGACATCCCCAGGATGTTCAAAGGCTTCCTTGATGGCGTTTTTGGTGATCTCATTAAACACAACCCGCTGATAGGTTTTGCCTTTCTGGCCCAGGATCTCCTGCAAATGCCAGGCAATGGCTTCCCCCTCGCGGTCCAAATCCGTTGCGAGATAGATGGTGTCAGCATCCTTGGCGAGCTTTTTCAGCTCGTTAACGACTTTTTCCTTGCCCTCTAACACTTGATAGTGAGCTTTCCAGTCTTGCTGAGGATCGACCCCCATGCGGTCAACCAGCTTTTTATACTCGTATTCACGCAAGTATTTTGTCTTAGCTTCCTCAGACAATGTTTTCAGTTCTTTGGCTGGTTTTTTCGGCTCCACCTTGCCGAGCGCCCTGGTCGGCAGGTCGCGTACGTGGCCCACGGAAGATTTAACAATAAAATTTTTACCAAGATATTTATTTATTGTTTTGGCTTTGGCCGGAGACTCGACTATGACTAGTGATTTTGTCATAAATAAGAATTAAACCTTTGAATAAATTAAATTTTCGATAGCAAACCAGGAAGAAAATAAGGCAATTACACTCACATAGTCTGGCGCTTCTTTTTTTAACATATATCTACAAAGTGAATGGAAAACAAGTTCTTCTTCATACTTATTCGTAAAGTTTATTTTTCACCCACCCAAAATAGTGCATTTTTTAACCACCGCGATTGGCAGCGTAGTTAAAACACGTATAATGCGCCGGGTTGTCGCAAATAACGGCAGAAATTACAACACTTAAATAAAAAAAAGTTGTACTTATATATAGCGTAGTCACAGGCGCTGTCCGGTTATTCTGCCCCTTTGCTCAACAACATGTGTACCGAATGACTAAAAATTAAGGCAGGTTGTCATGCAATATTGTGAAGCGAATTTTGACGGGCTGGTTGGCCCTACCCATAACTATGCCGGATTGTCTTTTGGCAATGTCGCCTCTTTTTCTAATGCGAATGCTATCAGCAACCCCAAGGAAGCCGCCAAACAGGGCCTGCAGAAGATGAAGGCGCTGTCTGATATGGGTATGGTACAGGGCGTGCTGGCGCCGCAGGAACGCCCTGATATCGCTACCCTGCGCCGTCTGGGATTTGCCGGCAGCGATGCCAAAGTGCTGGAACAAGCGGCCGCTCAGGCCAGAGAAGTGTTTCTGGCCTGTTGCTCGGCCTCCAGTATGTGGACCGCCAATGCCGCCACCGTTTCACCAAGTGCCGATACCGCCGATGGGCGCGTGCACTTTACCCCGGCCAACCTGACCAACAAGTTCCACCGTTCACTGGAGCCACAGGTCACCGGCAATATTCTTAAGGCAACCTTTGCCAACAGCAAGTATTTTGCCCACCACACCCATTTGCCAGACAATGACCATTTTGGTGATGAAGGCGCGGCCAACCACACCCGTTTATGCAGCGCCTATGGCCATGCCGGTGTTGAGGTTTTTGTATACGGCCGTCATGCCTTCCGACATGAATTGCCCCAGCCAACCCGCTACCCTGCCCGACAAACCTTTGAGGCCTGTCAGGCGGTTGCCCGGTTACATGGTCTGAGCGACGAAAGTGTGGTGTACATCCAGCAAAATCCCGAGGTCATCGATCAGGGTGTTTTCCATAACGATGTGATCGCCGTAGGTAATCAGAATGTGCTTTTTTATCATGAGCTTGCTTTCCATAACAGTGAAGCTGCGCTGGCTGAGGTGCAAGCCAAATTCGGTGACAATCCGCTGCACTTTATCAAGGTAAAAAGTGATGAAGTTGGCCTGCAGGACGCCATCAAAACCTATCTGTTTAACACGCAACTGCTCACCTTACCCGATGGCAATATGACCATTATTGCGCCGTCAGAGTGTGAAGAAAATGCCACCGTTGCCGCTTACCTGGCTGAGCTGGTTAACCGTGATACGCCTATCAAAAGCGTGAATTATTTCGATGTGAAACAAAGCATGCGCAATGGCGGTGGACCGGCTTGTCTGCGTCTGCGCGTAGCCCTGACCGACGCCGAACTGGCTGCCGTTAATCCTAACACCGTTATGAATGATGCGCTGTTTACGCGCCTTAACAGCTGGGTAGACAAGCATTACCGTGACCGCTTAACTGAGCAGGATCTGTGCGATCCGCAGTTGCTGATTGAGTCTCGCACGGCGCTGGATGAACTAACGCAAATCTTAAAGCTGGGTTCGGTTTATCCGTTCCAGCAAGCATAATCATCAGCGCTAAAAAAATGCCGGCAATTGCCGGCATTTTTATTGGTCTCAGTCACTGCTTACAGCGTATCACCACAATTTGCACTTACGCCCCATGGACTAGACGGCGGTGGCGCCCCTTGTGTAGAGCGATCATCGGTAGACACGCTCAGCCAGTAATTCATTGAATCCACCGACTCTGTCCCGGATGACTCACCGCGGGCACTAATGGCCAGCTGCACCCACGCACCATATTGTTTCGGATAATTAAGGTTAATAAGAGCCTGACCGTTTTCATCGGTGTTGGCATCTGCATCGATAGCGCCAACATTACCCGGAGTCAGCTGACCGTCACCGTTAAAGTCTTCACCCACATCAAGTCTGCCATTGCCGTTCAGATCTTCATTAGCACAGGTTGCAGTGACTACCGAATAGTAGATGGAGTCATCTTCATCCCACAGCCAGTAGCCTTTCGCATAAGCTGGGTCATTGGTGGTTTCGGCCACCGGCGTAGCACTGAAGGTTAACGCTGCGCCGCTTACCGGGTTTGCATCAGCATCGGTAACAAATACCGAGAACTCTTTGCGGTAAGAGGACTGCTGCGGTGCTTCAATCAGGTTACCGGTACCTAAAGAGATATCAAAAGGACGGTCGCCCACTGTCAGCAAGGTAGAATCTTCAACCGCTGGTTCATCGTTTACGTAGGCACGCACTTCAACACTTTGATAAGTACTGACTGCGTTAGACTCATAAACGGTGGTAGCAATACCACGACGGTCTGTGCGGCTCTGAGCGTCGGTCAGGTTACCGTTAGACACATCATTGACTTCAAAGTTAACCAGCTTGTTACGCACCCGGTTACCGTCAGCATCCAGAACCACAGCAGAAATGGTACTGGTCTGGCCGTCAGGACCAATCGAGTCTGGCGTGGCATCTACGATTATGGTTTCTGCATCGGTAGCAATAAAGGCAATCTCGATTTGTGTAGAGACCTGCACACCCGCGCCGTCTGTACCGGTGGCTGAGATAGTTGCCAGTCCGGCATTACCTGAACTTACCGTAAGATCTGCAATGCCGCTGCCATCGGTTACCGCATCTGCGCTTACCACAGTACCACGCGAAATGGCGAAGCTGATTGAACCGCCGGCAAATGGTGCCGCATCACGTAACCAGCTAACCTGCAGGTTGTAATCGGTATTCAGCGGAATATCCTGATCAACATCATTCACATCCGGTGCATTAACAAAGACAAACTCGTCCTGCTGCACTTCAATTGCGAAGGTGCTTTCTGTGTTCAAAGCGTTAGCAAATACCGTAAAGGTGCCGGCAGCAGGCGCGGTAAAGGCCACCGTAGCGCGCCCCTCGGCGCTGGTTTGCGGTGCTGCATCATCCAGCGTGGTGGCCGTCACGTCGGTTCCTGATTCATCTTCCACCCGTAACGTCAGTGTTTCACTGGCAATGCCCACGTTATCTGAGTCTTGCAGACTAACCGTAAGGTTGACACTATCGCCAATGATCGCCGACGTGGTGCCGTTAATCTCGATTTCTGTTCCCACCACATTAATGCTTATGGTTTCCGTGAGCGTTTGTTCGCCACTCACTGTCGCAGTAACGTTAATGGTACGGTTTTCCTTGTCGCCGCCGGTACGTAACATCACGATAGCAGTGCCGTTTTCATCAGTAACGGGCTGAGTTTCAGCAATAGCCGCGTTGTTGTCGGCAGAGAATGTCACGTTGACACCGTCGAGCAGGATATTCTGGGCATTCTTCACCACTGCCCAGACTTCGACTTCATCTGAACCGCTTGAGGACAACTGTGACTGACTGGCAAACAGTTCAAGGGATTCGGGTGTTTCCACTGTGGCCGTGGTGCCACTGGAACTAAAGCCAATTCGGGTCGTCTCACCGGTTTCCAGCGCCGCCTCTACCGCGCCTGAGCCAGACAACTCTCCCACAATAAGGGTGATGGTTGCCACCCCTTCATCGTTGGTCAGCGCCGTACCCGTATCGTTTGAGAAGCGGGCCAGGTTGGCAACAGTAAAGCTGAAGGTCACGACCGTGTTGGCAACCGGGCTACCGTCACTGTCGGTAACCGTTGCAGACAGGATGAGTGGTGAGTCACCGGTGAGTGACGTACTGGTATTTCCGTCACTGTCGGCAAGTGTAAGACTCACTGAATAACTAGGATCGGGCGTACTGCCCCCGGTATTCTCTTCTCTGGAGACTGAACCACCGCCTCCGCAGGCAACTAGTAATAATAGTGCCCATGTGGCGGCTATTAAGCGTAGAGATTGCATTTTCATCGTCTTCCCGGACCTCTTTACCGTTATTGGGTCATTTTAAGTATTTAAAACTGCTATGAATCTGGCACACTAACTAAGAACTATAAATAAAATAACATTTCAGGGAATTTACATGTCTCAGTCTTCACACAAGTACAGTTTAACTGCACGGATTTTTATCGGCATGGTAGCCGGAATCATTATTGGTGCGCTGCTTCAATTTATATTTGATGATAGCGGAGATTTGCGGTTTTCGATATTCTCAGTGGAAGTTTCCACGTATGGCATTTTGGTCGAAGGTATATTTTCAACGCTCGGGCAAATTTTTATCTCGAGCCTGAAAATGCTCGTTGTGCCATTAGTTTTTGTTTCTTTGATCTGCGGTACCAGCAGTTTATCTGAGCCATCCAAGCTTGGCCGGCTCGGCGCTAAATCCATTGGCCTGTATATTCTTACTACCGCGATTGCCGTAACGCTGGCAATTATGGGCGGCTTACTGGTATCGCCGGGCGAAGGGCTTAATCTGCAAAGCGAAACCACTTATGTCGCCAAGGAAGCACCTTCGTTATCACAGGTTATAGTGGACATGTTCCCCTCTAACCCTATCAATTCCATGGCCGAAGGGAACATGCTGCAAATCATTGTGTTTGCGGTATTACTGGGTGTAGCCATGGCCATGACCGGCGATGCCGGTAAACGATTAGCCGCGTTTTTCGAAGACGTTAACACCGTTATCATGCGCCTTGTGACCATTATCATGAATCTGGCACCTTATGGTGTGTTTGTACTGATGGCCAAACTGTTTGCCACTATTGGCCTTGAAACTATTGGCGGATTACTATGGTATTTCTTCCTGGTATTAGCTGTACTGGTAATCCACGCGCTGGTGACCTACCCGGTATTACTCAAAGTCTTCAGCGGTATGAACCCGTTAATCCTGCTGCAAAAGATGCGTGACGCGGCCCTCTTTGCATTCAGTACATCAAGCAGTAGCGCCACGCTGCCGGTAACTATGGAAACCGCGCGCAATAAACTGGGTATTGGTAAATCCGTCTCCTCATTCACCCTGCCTCTGGGCGCCACTATCAACATGGATGGCACCGCGATTATGCAAGGTGTTGCCACGGTATTTATAGCTCAGGTTTACGGTGTAGACCTGTCTTTAGGTGACTACGTGATGGTGGTATTAACCGCAACTTTGGCATCAGTTGGTACCGCTGGTGTGCCCGGTGTAGGCCTGATTATGCTGGCGATGGTGCTTCAACAGGTCAACCTGCCGGTTGAGGGGATTGCACTGATTATTGGTGTAGACCGCTTACTGGATATGACCCGTACCGCGGTTAACATTACCGGCGACTGTACCGTAGCAACCATTATCGCCAAAACCGAAGGCGAACTGGATGAAGCAGTCTTTAACGACCCGGACGCCGGCCATCAACAGGAAGAAGTAGACTTCGAACACTTTGATAAGAACAAAGAAAGTGCCTGAGCACTTTCTTTGTCCCGGAAACGCCAAAGTCGTTATCCGGGATCCCCGGACCGCCTAAACAAACTAACCGAACTTGCCAACCGGCAAAGTGACATAAACCTGTTAATGTAATGCCCGGGCGGGCTGAATTGCAGCGGCCTTTTGGGCCGGATAAAGCGTAGCCAGTACCGACAGTACGATGGCGACTAAAACGGTTAGCAGCACATCATTTGCCTGCAATTGTGAGGGCAAAAAGTCGATAAAATAAATATCGCCCGACAGCACTTTGATCCCTAGCAAATCTTCCAGCTTACCCACAATCAGCGACAAATTTGGCGCGATGATCACCGCCAGCAACGTGCCCCAGAAGACCCCGATAAAGCCATTTAACAATCCCTGAAAAACAAAGGTATTGCGGATTTGATTATCTGTTGCACCCATGGTTTTTAAAATAGCGATAGAGGCCTGTTTTTCTTTTACCGCCATCACCAGTGACGAAACGATATTAAAACACGCCACTGCAATAACCAGCGATAAAGCAATGTACACCACCACTCTTACCAGGCGAATGTCGTCGTACAGGTGCCCCTGAGTTCGGGTCCAGTCGGACATATATACCGCCTGAGGAAATCCGTAGCCAACTTCGCGGATAATCGAATAGGCAGCGAAAGGATCGTAGAACTGAAAACGCAGCCCCTGCGCGCCGGATTTAATGCCCGCCTGCTCAGATGCCGTTTTAAGATGCATAATGCCTATCAGGTTATCCAGCTCGCCACCCACCTGAATACTGCCTGCCACAGTGAGATACAGATTTTTGGGTGCTGCAAAGGTTAAATCTTCCGTTACAGAGGGAATAACCACACTGATTTTATCACCGGGGGCGAGCCCCAGTTTATTCAGGATCCCTTTACCCAATAGAACCTGATTCGGACCTTCACGAAGTTGCTGCCAGTCGGTATCGCTGATTTCATTTTGCCAGCGCGCTGGAATCGCCGCATTGATTTGTATACCGGTTAGCTCAACAGCTTTCAGTTCGCTGCCCTGTTGGATCATGCCGGTAATTTTAGTGTAAGGCTCTACTTCCTTAATTCGGGGATCTTCGCCCAGCACCTGCTGGTATTCGCGCCAGTCAACAATGCCCTGCTGGTTAATCGAGAAGAGTTCGGCATGAGGAATAATGGCCAGCAAACGTTCGCGTAACTCACGCTCAAAGCCATTCATAACACTTAGCAGAATAATTAGTACAAAGCAGCCTAAGCCGATCCCCAGCGTCGACGATAACGACACAAAGGAAATATAACGGTTACTACTTTTACCGCGGCGAAAGCGACGCGCCAGTTGCAAGCTGAGATTCACGACTCACTCCGCTGCGTCACCAAAGAGCCATCAGTGAGCTGCAACACCCGGTCCATGGCATTAGCCAGGGCAATATCGTGTGTCACCACTATAAAGCTGGTGCCCATTTGCTCACTGAGTTCACACAACAACTGATATATCTGATCGCCAGTTTTCTTATCGAGGTTACCAGTGGGTTCATCAGCCAGCACAATAGACGGGTTATTCACCAGGGCCCTGGCGATCGCTACACGCTGGCGTTCGCCACCCGAAAGCGCTGCCGGCTGATGGCTTAAACGGTGGCTTAAACCCACTTTTTCCAGTAGCGCCGCAGCCTGTTTTTCTGCCTCGGCTTTGCCCGTGCCGGCAATGAGTAACGGCATCGCGACATTTTCCAGCGCGCTGAACTCGGCCAGTAAGTGATGAAACTGATAGATAAAGCCAAGTTCGTTATTACGCAAAGCGGCCAGCTGATTGGCGTTAAGGCCCGCCAGTGAACGGCCGTTGATAGTTACATCGCCGGTGGAGGGCAAATCGAGCCCGCCAAGAATATGCAACAAGGTACTTTTGCCCGATCCCGAGCTACCTAAAATCGCCACTTTTTCGCCCCGAGCGAGGGTAAATGATACATCACTGAGTACCGATACTTTTTCGTTACCGTCATGATAGGTTTTGGTGACGTCCCGGCAAACCAATACCGCTTTTTCTGCCATGCTGTCCTCTTAACTGAATGCAGCGATAATATTTATTATCATGGGTTTGCAAGTGTACTCGATAGGACAGACAAGGTATAGAACCAGTCAGGGCACAGCACTGTTTAATTAGCGCTTAACAGAAGTAATTAAGAAAGAGAAGATCGCGCAGAAAAGCGCAAGCAGCTTTAAACTTTAAATTTGAGGAACTACAATTACAGGTTTCTCGGCTGAGAAATGGCGGAGCGGACGGGACTCGAACCCGCGACCCCCGGCGTGACAGGCCGGTATTCTAACCAACTGAACTACCGCTCCATAAAGCCTTTAGTCACAACTGAAAAGTGGCGGAGCGGACGGGACTCGAACCCGCGACCCCCGGCGTGACAGGCCGGTATTCTAACCAACTGAACTACCGCTCCACATTTTCAATCATTTCAGCAAGTTACTTGGGTAAGTGCATTACCCTGTCCCTCACTGCGGCGCAGATGATACGTATTACCCCGAAAGGAGTCAACGGTTTTTTTCACGAAAATGTCATTCTTTGGATCGTTTGCCTGATAATTCGCCACGTTGGCCGAAAAGCCAGCAAAACCGGCGCATGCAGGTTATTCTTTAGGCTTTTTAAACTTACCCAGCAGACCACCTAAGAAACCCGGCCTGGCCGCCTCGGCAGGTTTAACTGCGGCTTTCGCATCAGCCTTTGCTTTAGCTGGCTGTGCACTTCCCTTGCCTTTACGACGCTTCAGGAAGATAACCACAACAGCACCGAGTAGCCCAACGCCAACAATACTGCCATTAACAATGATCAGCCACATCATCAGGGTGTCGTCGTCCATGCCCTCTTCTTCTTCGCTGGTTACCTGCGGTTCGGGAATAACTTCATCAACGTTGTTGTCGGCGGCCGACTCGGTCACTTCAGGCTCGGGTAATTCAGGTTCAGCCACTAAAAAGGTGAACTCCGGCACATCTAGTATAAAATCCCGGCCGTTCACAGTTTTACCATATGCGGTCATTTTTACTCTGAAAATACCGTAGTCGTAGGCAATGATTAGGTATTCGCGCACATCGCCTCCCAGCTCAGTGAGCGAGAAGTTACGCACGTCGGCGTTGGGGTAACGCACCTTGCCGTCTACCAGTAACGTGTTAATGTCCACCAGGTCACGGTCTACATCGATCAGCAATTTGTGATAATCGTTCCCGCCGCCGTCGAGTTCTACGTCTATTTTAACCGGGTTAGGGTAAAGTCTGAGTGGCGGGTCGACCTGTTCGCGGGTAAACATAGGCGTAGTGACCCGAAAAACTGGTTGCCACTCACCAGCCGGTACATTCAGATTAAACTGGCCGGTAAACACACCATCCAGAGGCGCCTCATCCATGCCTCTGCCATTATCTTCAAACGTGGCAATTTGCTGGTCGTCGGCACCGAAGTTATCGTAATTCGGGTTATTCGTACTCACCAGGTCAATGGTCAGCTCTACCACGTCACGAAACTGGCTGTAATCGATGGGCTTATCACCGTTGGTCAGGAAGGCCGTTTGTTTGAGAATTTCACCGGAAAATAAAATGGGTGGTAAGGGCTCAGCATGCAAGGCAATGTCAGAGAGCACCATCACGCGGCTGCCTTCAACAATTTGCCCCACCGCCTGCCACGGGCCGGGCACCGGATTTTTAATACTGATCATGTCGTAGGTATCAGAATCGAACCAGAAGATGTCCTCACCTTCTACCTGCGACTGGAATATCTTGGAGCCATCCGGGCGAACCAGCACCACGGGTGCAGAGCCGAATTCCCGGAAGAATACCATGGTGACTTCCTTAACATTGTGATCGATACGAAAACGGTTTTGCAGCAGCTTAATACCATTTTCATAATCGTTACCAATCAGCGCAATGGGTGATTCACTCTCGGCTTGCTCAGCGGTAGCCTCAGGCGTTGGCTCAGCCCCCTGCTCTGCAGACTGCCGGGCACTGACCGTAAAGGCCAGTGCTACACTCAAGATTGTCAGTAATGCTCTGCTCACCCAATTAGCCCTGTGTTGGCAAAATTCACCGGTTTATTGGCGCCAGATTGGATTTTGTACCAGGTCAAGACGCGCCTCATGCTGTGTTAATTCATCGGCAGTAGCTTGAATAACCTTTAATTTTTTTCCATTACGGGGAATTCGGCGGACCACCTCAGCACCACCAGAATTGGCCTGATTATTACCACTAAGATTCAGATCGGTCTGACCACCGGTCATCATCAGATACACGTCGGCGAGGATCTCGGCATCCAGCAATGCACCGTGCAGTTCACGATGGCTGTTGTCGATACCATAACGCTTACACAGCGCATCCAGGTTGTTCTTTTGCCCGGGGTGCATATCACGGGCCAGTACCAGGGTATCCAGCACGCCGCAAATTTCTTTGGTTTTGACACTCGCTGTGGGGCCATGCATAGCGAATTCATGATCCATAAAGCCCACGTCGAAGGGCGCGTTATGAATAACTAACTGGCCGCCGCGGATAAACTCTATAAATTCACCGGCCACATCGGCAAATACCGGCTTATCCGCCAGAAACTCGTTGGTAATACCGTGAACCTCAATGGCTTCCTGTTCAATTTCGCGCTTAGGGTTAATGTAAACATGAAAATGATTGCCGGTAAGACGGCGATTGATCACTTCCACACACCCTATTTCGATGATCCGGTGGCCTTCTTTTGGATTAATACCCGTTGTTTCCGTATCCAGTACAATTTGACGCATAAACCACTCTTATCTTATTGCTGATTGCGGTAGTATACCAAGCCACTGCCAAGTGACCACGCTTGAGGTTAAAAAAAGGAGAATCCGTGGCCCAACAATCTGTGCATATTTATACCGACGGCTCTTGTTTAGGCAATCCCGGCCCTGGCGGCTATGGTGCAATCTTAATTTATGGCAAGCACCGAAAAGAGATCAGCGAAGGATTTACGCTAACCACTAATAACCGCATGGAACTGCTGGCCACCATTGAAGCGCTCAAATTACTGACTAAACCCTGCCAGGTGGAACTCACCACCGATAGTCAGTACGTAAAGAACGGTATCAACCAGTGGATCCATAACTGGCGGCGCAATGGCTGGCGTACCAAAGATAAAAAGCCGGTAAAAAATGCCGACCTGTGGCAGGCCCTCGATGAGGTGATCCAGCAACATGAAGTCAACTGGCACTGGGTAAAAGGTCACAGTGGCCACCCGGAAAACGAACGCTGCGATGATTTAGCCCGTAGCGCTGCCGAATCACCGACCAAAGAAGATACCGGTTATAACCCGTGATCCAAAAAAGCGCCCGGTTCAGGGCGCTTGATTTGAGGTATCTTAAGCCGGCTTATTAGCCAACACTTTATCAATATCCGCAGCCTCATGGCGCTCCCGAAGCTGCTCCCACTCCTCACCAAAGGTACGGTTAACAATGCGGCCACGCTGCACCGCTTCACGAGCCTCAACCTGCCCGGCCCAGCGCCTAACATGTGTATAGGTGTGAACCTGCAGAAACTCAGCGGCGTTATACAGATAACCCAGCGCCAAACAGCCATACCAGGGCCAGATAGCCATATCAGCGATAGTGTATTCATCACCCGCCATATAGGTATTCTGCGCCAGATGCTTATCCAGCACATCCAACTGACGTTTCGCTTCCATGGCAAAGCGATTAATCGGGTATTGCTGTTTTTCATCGGCATAGGCATAAAAATGGCCAAAGCCGCCACCTAAAAACGGTGCCGATCCCTGTGCCCAGAACAGCCAGTTTAAGGTTTGGGTTCTGGCCAGGCCTTCTGTTGGCAGGAACTTCCCAAACTTCTCTGCCAGATAAACCAAAATCGACGCCGATTCAAACACGTTAACCTCGTTTTCACCGGACTTGTCCACCAGCGCAGGAATTTTGGAATTCGGATTCACCGCTACAAAGCCCGATGAAAACTGATCGGACTCACCAATGTTTATCAGAAAAGCATCATACTCTGCCGCAGTTACCCCGGCCGCCAGTAGCTCTTCCAGCATGATAGTGACTTTCTGGCCATTGGGTGTACCTAGCGAGTAAAGCTGCAGCGGATGTTCGCCTACCGGTAGTTCCCGCTCAAAACGGGCACCGGATTCCGGGCTGTTGATGTTCGCCCACTTATTGCCACCGGCTGCGTCATTTACCCAGACCTTAGGCGGGACATATTGTTCACTCATAACGTCTCCTGAAAATTCACATTAAGCTCGAAGTCGCAGGCACCTGAATAACCAGTCTCAGCGCTGAACTACCAGCTGATGATAACCTTACCACTGGTGTTGTTATTCAGCACCTGCTGATGCGCCTGCTCGACTTCATTCACTGTATAGACCGTATCTAGCGGCACTTTTAATTCACCGGTACTAAAAGCCGGCAAACAATCACGGCTGAAAGCTTCTGTCAGTCGCGCTTTATAATCATTGTCGCGACTTCGCAAGGTGGTGCCGCGCACACTGGCTCGTTTACCTAATAACAGCGCCATATCAAGTTTGTCGGCAAAGCGTCCGGCCATCATGGCCAGGTACACCACTGAGCCATCAGTGGCTAGCACTTTAAGATTCCGGTTCAGGTAATCGCCAGCCACCATGTCCAGCACCATATTAACGCCCTCAGGCCAGTGCGCTTTGAGTTCAGCCACAAAATCTTGCTGCTTATAGTTCACCAGTAATTCGGCCCCGGCCGCTTCACAAACGGCCAGCTTTTGTGCTGACGAAGCCGTAGTCGCCGTGCTGATATTCCACAGCTTACACAGTTGCAAGGCAGCAAGCCCTACTCCGCTGGCGCCCGCGTGTATCAAGGCTTTTTGCCCATTGTCTATCTGCCCTACCCAGCGCAGCGCCTGATAAGCGGTTAAAAACACTTCACTTAAACCGGCCGCTTCGGCATCGGACAGCGCTTCGGGTACAGCCATCAGGTGGCTCGCTTCAATAGCCACATATTCAGCGTAACCACCACCTGAGACAATGGCGCATACCCGCTGCCCGGGCTGCCAGTCTGTTACTTCCTCGCCAACTGATTCAATAACCCCGCTCACCTCCAGCCCCAAAATCGGGCTTTCTCCTTTGGGCGGCGGATAATGCCCTGCGCGCTGCAATAAATCGGCGCGATTAACCGCAAACGCGGCTACTTTAACCAGCACCTGAGTTGTTGTAGGAACAGGTAACTCAGTGGTTTGCAACGACAAACCCGACTCCATGTTACCTTCGGTATGTTGAATAAATTGCATGAAAACACTCATTGTTGATAAATATCCGGCTGCCAGATTTGCATTAACGGACTGGCGTCTTCCACCGGTGAAAAGCCGTATTTTTTGTATAAACCATGGGCGTCTTTGGTGGCCAGTATAAATCGTCTGAGCCCTTGTAAATCAGGATGAGCAACTACCGCATCGAGTATTTCACGGCTTACGCCGCGACCGCGCCACTCAGGAAGTACAAATACATCTGACAGATAACCAAAAGTGGCTTTGTCGGTGACCATGCGGGCAAAGCCTACGGTGTTTTGCTGCGCATCGAGGGCTGCAAAACACAGCGAGTTTTCCAGTGCTTTATGTAATGTTGCCACCGGGATGTTTTTCGCCCAGTAACTGTTACGGATAAACTCATGAATAGTTTGAAAATCCATTTCATGTAAATGATTGGTGATAGTAACGGCAGAAGCAGACATAGCCAGTCCTGTGGCAACTAAACCGGACCGTGCAGTGAACGGCAATAACCAGTATACTGCGCGCCGGTCGAATTTAAGAAGAATGTCAGAGTATGCCTGCTACCGTTATATTACAAGAAGGTCGCGAGAAATCGCTTAAACGTCACCACCCCTGGGTATTCGATGGTGCAGTGGCTAATGTAAAAGGTCGCTGCCGCAGCGGTGATACGGTAGACGTAGTGGCCGCTGACGGTTCATGGTTGGGCCGTGGCGCCTATTCCCCGGCTTCCCAGATCCGTGTGCGTATCTGGACATTCGACCAGCAGGAAGTCATTGATAACGCGTTTTTTCTGCGCCGTATCGAGCAGGCCTGGCAGCTCCGCCAGCGCCTTATGCAACAGGCAAATACCAATGCCTGTCGGCTGATTGCGGCAGAGTCCGACGGTTTACCCGGCGTTACCATTGATTTGTATAACAACCTGGCCGTGCTGCAGTTGCTGAGTGCGGGTGCCGATAAACATCGCAGTAAGATTGTCTGGGCATTACAAAAGTTGTTGCCTGACGTGGCAATCTTTGAACGCAGCGATGTGGATGTAAGAAGTAAGGAAGGGCTTGAGCCGCTTATTCAGCCCCTGCACGGCGACATTCCTGATGAAGTAGAAATTGTTGAGCACGGCGTAAAAATCCTGGTAAACCCGCATACCGGTCATAAAACCGGCTTTTATCTCGACCAGCGCGAAAACCGTTTAGCCGCCAGTCGCTATGCGGATCAGGCCAGCGTACTGAACTGTTTTAGTTATACCGGCACCTTTGCCTGTTACGCCCTTAATGGCGGCGCCTCACACGTGACCAACGTAGACGTGTCACAACCGGCACTCGATATGGCCAGCCGTCATATCGAGCTCAATGGTTTTGCCCCCGAGCGGTGTAGCCAGGTAAAGGGCGATGTTTTTGAGGTGCTGCGCAATTACCATAATCAGCAACAGCAATTTGATATGGTGATCCTCGACCCGCCTAAGTTTGTCGACAGCAAAGCGTCGCTTAAACGGGCCTGCCGCGGTTACAAGGATATCAACATGTACGGCATTCATGCGGTTAAACCCGGCGGTATTTTGCTGACGTTCAGCTGTTCGGGCTTAATGGAGCAGTCGCTGTTTCAGAAAATTGTTGCAGATGCGGCACTGGATGCCGGTCGACGGGTGCAGATACTGGAGCATTTGTCGCAGGCGCCCGATCATCCGGTTGGTCTGAATTATCCGGAAGGCTATTACCTGAAAGGGTTAGTTTGTGTGGTTTTGTAGCAGATAAGCATTAAAAGAAGCATACGAATACCAGCGCTGCCCGCCAGAGGTAGCGCTTAACCAGATCATCGTAACTTATTTCATCTCAGAAATTTCAACACCCACAATACAACTGCTATCAGACTCGGGTACGCAACGCACCACTTTAGCCACCGCAGATAATGACGGTATTTGTGAACTGGTTGAATCGATGCTAACGCTTACCTGCGTGCCGACTTCAATTGATGGCTCATCAACTTCCAACGACATACCGGTTGCACTGATGTCCTTACACACCGCCTGAAGCGTCCGGCTCGACTCATCATCGATTATTTGTAACTGACACGGAGAGTTAACCATCATCCTGAAAAAGTTGCGTTTATCATCGTATCCTAACATTTACTTACTTCTCCTCTCACCTCAACTGCAAATGGGAAGGCAAAACTGCCTTACTACTAACAAGTTTATAGGGTGACATCCGTGAGTTGTCAATGTAATTTCAGGCCAGCCCCGGGGGTTAAGTTTAAAATAACGTTATTTGTTGGTTTCTATGCCACTCAGAAAGATTTTTAATAGGCTTCCAGTACGCTTAACACCCGTTTAGCTGAAATTGGATAAGCCGTACCCAGTTGCTGGGCAAACAGCGAAACCCTTAGCTCCTCAATCATCCAGCGCACCTCAGCCAGTTCGGCAGGCACTTTATCGGCATGGTATTTGTTGAGTACCGCCGCATAGGCCTGCTCAACTTTATCCAGCGTAATTTGTTGTAAACGGTCACGATTGGGGTCGACCGGCAACTTTTCCAGCCTGCGGGCCAATGCCTTAATGTAGCGGTTCCAGTCGGCCAGACGGGCAAACCCCACCTCCGCCACAAAGCCCGGATATACGAGCGTACCCAGATGTTGTTTGATGTGGTTAAGTCCAGCCACCATGTCCAGTGACACCTTGCCTTTCATTTTCTTCTGACACTGATGAGCCAGCGTCAGACCTGTTTCTACCTGTTGCGCGATGGCCAGCACCGACTCGTTGATATTAGCCCGCACATGGTCGAGGCAACGGTCGAAGCTTGCTTTATCGCGAATAACCAGCTCGTGCTTTGCCTGAAATTCGTGGCTGAGCGCGTCGATGCCAGCCAGAATGCAATCGTCTATAAGGGCTTTAATCTGGCCAAAGGGGTTAAAGTACAGCCCCAGTTTGGCTTTATTTGGCAGCTTCTGCTCCAGGTAATTCACCGGCGACGGCATACCCAGCATCAGTAAGCGATTAAGCCCCTGTTGATGCAGAGCATTAGCTTTTTCCTGCTCGGCAATCAGCTCAATGTCTACCCGGCCATTATGATTAACCAGCGCGGGATAGGCCTGTACCTCAAAGCCACCGTGCTTTTGGGTAAAGCTGGCTGGCAACGTATCGAAATCCCAGCTGGTGATATCCTTACGCTCCAGTTCCGGCGTGGCAGCCTGCTCAAAGGTCTCTTTTACCCGCCCCTGCAGGCGGTCTTTTAAGGCTTGTAAATCATCGCCGCGGCCAAGTACGTTATTATCGGCATCCACCACAGCAAAATGCATGATCAGGTGTTTGTCCAGCTGCTCCGGTTGCCAGTCTTCCGGCTCTACCCTCACGCCGGTCATTCTAAGTAACTTGGTGGCCAGTGCATCCAGCAGCTTAATCGGCTTACCAGACTTTTCTTCCTGCATGCGCATATCTGCCAGTGCCGCCTGAGCGTAATTCGGCGCAGGCACAAAGTTACGTCGCAGCCGTTTCGGCAGGCTTTTTATAAGCTGGACTACCCGCTCTTCGCGCAGTCCCGGGACCTGCCAGTCAAAGCCGTCTTCCACCACCTGATTAAGCAGCGGTAAAGGGATGCTTACCGTCACGCCATCGTCTTCGGCGTTAGGCTCAAAATGATAGTCCAGCGGCAGAGTAATATTGCCCTGTTGCCAAACGTCCGGAAACGCATTGGCCGCTGAGGTGCCGGGTTGCTCGCGAAACACATCCTGCTCGGTCAGGCGTAAAAAGTCGGTAGAGGACTGCTGCTTTAACCACTTTTTAAAGGCGGCGTCGTTATTTACTTCAACCGGCAGTTTATCGGCGTAAAAATCCACCAGGATTTGTTCGTCGACCATAAGATCCCGACGCCGGGTTTTCTGCTCCCAGCCATCGGCCAGTTCAAGCAACGCCTGATTATCCTCTAAAAAGGCATATCGCAGCTTTGTCTCGCCATTAACCAGTGCCTCACGGATAAACAGCTGATGACAGGTAGCCGGATCGATCTGGCTGTAGGTCACATACCGCTGCGCCACAATCGGCAAGCCAAATAAGGTCACCCGCTCGCTGGCTGTCACTGCGCCGCGTTTTTTCGACCAGTGCGGTTCAGCGTAATTGCGTTTCACCAGGTGCTTGCCCAGCGATTCCAGCCACTGTGGTTCAATTTTGGCCACCATGCGACCAAACAGCTTGGAGGTTTCCACCAGCTCGGCTGCCACAATCCATTTAGGATTGGCTTTAGCCAGCCCTGAGCCGGGAAAAATCATAAACTTGGTATTGCGCGCACCAAGGTATTCCCGGTCTTTGTCTTTCATGCCCACATGGGATAACAAGCCGCTACACAACGCCTGATGGATGGCCTGATAGTCGGCAGCCTGACTGGTAATTCGCAAATCGATTTCAGCAACAGACTTACGTAACTGGCTAACGATGTCCTGCCACTCGCGCATACGCAGGTAATTGATAAAGTGACCATGGCACCATTTACGCAACTGGCTGTTCGACAGCGCTTTTTGTTGTTCCCTGAAGGCTACCCATAAGTTCCAAAGAGCGATAAAATCAGAGTCTTTATCGGCAAATTCACTGTGCGCCTCATCGGCCTGCGCCCGTTTATCCTGAGGGCGCTCACGGGGATCCTGAATGGATAATCCGGCTGCAATCACCATCACTTCCATCAGCGCGTTAAACTCACCGGCCGCCACCACCATGCGGGCATAGCGCGGATCGACCGGCAGGCGGGATATCTGCCTACCCAGTTTGGTTAACGTTACCCGTCCCTTTTTGCGGGTAATGGCTTCAATTTCTTCCAGCAAGCGAAAACCATCGTTGATCTGACGACTGTCCGGCGGCTGCACAAAATCAAACTGGTTGATGTCACCCAACCCCAGACTGGCCATTTGCAGAATAACTGAGGCCAGATTGGTACGCAGAATTTCCGGATCGGTAAATGCCGGCCGGTTATCGTAATCCTGTTCAGAGTAAAGGCGAATACAGATACCTTCAGAGACCCGGCCGCATCGACCGGCCCGCTGATTCGCTGACGCCTGGGAAATAGGCTCAATGGGCAGGCGCTGTACTTTACTGCGCGCGCTGTAGCGGGATATTCGAGCCGTGCCCGGGTCGATAACATATTTAATGCCCGGTACGGTCAGTGAGGTTTCTGCAACGTTAGTCGACAGCACAATGCGTCGCCCGCTGTGCGACTGAAAGATCCGCTGTTGCTCAGAAGCCGATAATCTTGCATACAAGGGAATAATTTCGGTGTGCCGGTACTGGCGGCGACTGAGCGCATCCTGCGTATCGCGAATTTCACGCTCACCGCTTAAAAACACCAGAATGTCACCCGGTGGTTCGCGCATAAGCTCGTCTACTGCGTGGATGATCCGCTCCACCTGGTCGGCATCGTCCTCGGCGTCTTCCGGATCGTGATAGCGAACTTCTACCGGGAAGGTTCTGCCGCTCACCTCAATAATCGGCGCATCATTGAAATAGCGCGAAAAACGCTCAGGATCGATAGTCGCCGAGGTAATAATAACTTTCAGTTCCGGGCGTTTGGCCAGCAGTTGCTTAAGGTAACCAATCAGAAAATCGATATTCAGGCTGCGCTCGTGGGCCTCATCGATAATGATGGTATCGTACTGATTCAGAAAACGGTCCTGCTGCATTTCTGCCAGCAGCATACCGTCAGTCATCAGTTTTACCAGACTGTTGTCGCTGACCTGATCAGAAAAGCGAATTTTAAAACCTACCAGATCACCAATAGTGGTATTGAGTTCATCGGCAATGCGGTTGGCCACGCTGCGGGCGGCCAGTCGCCGCGGCTGGGTGTGGGCAATGGTGCCGGCCACGCCGCGGCCAAGTTCCAGGCAGATTTTAGGGATCTGGGTGGTTTTACCGGAGCCGGTCTCACCAGCGATGATGACTACCTGATTGTCGGCAATGGCCTGTTTGATGTCATCCTTTCTGTCACTGACCGGCAGTGGCGGATAATCGATATCCGGAATAGACAACTGGCGCGCCGAGCACCTTTCCACCGACGCATTAATACGTTCGATGACTTGTGCCAATTGCTGCTGATTGCTCTCGTTGGTTAGATCAGCCTTACCCAGTTTTTGTAACTGGCGGCGTATAGGAAACCTGTCTTTAATAAGACATTGCGGCAATTGACTGAGTAACGCACCGATCGGCGAAGGCTTTGACATAAAAGCAGATAACATCCGGAAACTAAAAACGCAGCGATCCTAGAAGAACCGCAGCCATTTTTCCAGTATCAATATCCCGAATGCCAGCGTGCTGGTCTTTTATTAAGCCAGCATCACGGTAAAAATCAGGCGTTATCGGCCTTATCAGGCGGTTTTGGGATATTCCGCGTGTAAGTGTTTATCGATAGCAAACAGGATCTGACTGCGAGTAATGCAACCTACCAGCTTATTGTCGCTGTTGACTACCGGATACACCTTAGGTTTTTCAACCAGCAGTTTTTCTGCTACTTCCAGAATCGACATATCTTCACGCACCGTGAGTACCGGCGTTTTCATGATTTCACCCACGCGACACACCTGCTCGCGGTAATAGGTCGATTCCACCATGGCTTTGATGCAGTCCTGTTCGGATAAAAAGCCACACAACTGCCCTGCACTATCCAGCACAGGTCCACCGGACTGGTTGTTTTGCAATAGCTTTTCTACCGCTTCAGCCACCGGCATTGACTCAGTGAGCTTGACCGGATGCTGACTCATGTATTTACCTACCAGTAACGATTCCATAGATCCTCCTTTGCCACGATTAAACCTTACGCTCTGCTGTGGCGTGATTGTTATTATCAAGAGGGTGATAGCGCATACTACAGCTATATAACGGGGCTTTGTTGCCCGGCTATTAAGACAGCCTCTGGGGCGTCTTGCCCTGTACTAAGCCTAGTTCAGAATGCGATGGAATGTTAACTTTTTCTTAACACTACTTTGGTCGTAATAAGGGGGTATTTTAGGAGGATGAAAGGTGATTTCAGCAGGCTGAATTAACCCAGAAGCGCCACCTGTATCACCTTTTTAGGCATACCGGACATTAACTTGTATTAATGTCCGCTATCAGTTTTACTCAACCCATTCTTTATAGATGCCAACTTTCACATTGCCGTCAGTATCAATTTGCGCCCGGTACATACCCGCAGAATTAAACACCGCGGCAATGTTGCCATCGTGGTCAATGGCGATAATACCGCCATCGCCGCCGGCTTCAACCAGCACATCGTTAATCACTGTATTGGCCGCTTCATCAAGGCTTACGCCGGTATATTTCATCCGTGAACAAATGTCTGCAGCTACGTGGTAGCGAATAAAAAACTCACCATGGCCGGTGGCAGATACCGCACAGCTGCTATTATCGGCCCAGGTACCGGCACCAATGACCGGCGAGTCACCAATGCGGCCATAACGCTTGGCGGTCATGCCGCCGGTGGACGTGCCAGCCACCAGGTTACCCTGCTTATCGATAACTACAGCGCCAACCGTACCGAAGCGCTCGTTGCCCTGCTGACCACCGTAAGCAATGCCCGCCTTTAAAATACGTTCCCGGGCTTTTTCCAGCGCTTTGTAGCGACGGTCGGTATCGAAAATATGGTTATCGACCGGCTCCATACCGCGCGACAAGGCAAATTCTTCGGCGCCTTTACCACTTAACATAACATGGGGAGAGTGCTCCATCACCGCTTGTGCGGCGGCAATCGGGCTGGCGATAGTTTTAACGCCCGCTACCGCGCCTGCGTTTAATGTGCCACCGTGCATCATAGAGGCATCCAGCTCATGTTCGCCGTCAAATGTGTACACCGCGCCAATACCGGCGTTAAACAGTGGCGATTGCTCCAGCACCTGAATGGTTTCTACCACTGCAGTTTCACCATCTACACCGGACTGCAGTAACGCGTAACCTTTCTTAACTGCTTCGGTAAGCTTCTCAACATAGGCTTTCTCGCGCTCGGGAGTCATGTTTTTTTTCAGTATTGTGCCGGCACCGCCGTGGATAACAATGGCAACGTCAGCCGCCATAGCCTGAAAGGATAAACCCAGTGCGCACAAAGAAGCAGCGAGAAGAGGTTTGACAGATACATTTTTCAACATTAGTGGTTCCCAATATTTATTATCGTTGTGTAATTTACTCTACTGCCTATTGCCTGCAGGTACCAGAGTCATTCACCCTGCAAGAGCGGGACTTCCTCCCGAACACTGATTTTCTGGCTTCTCCCCCGGTTAACCATGTTAGGATGTCGCTATAAAAGCAAAAGCGTTACGGATTAAACGACCTAAACCATGAGTACTACCAGTTCTGCAACTTTTCTCTGGCACGATTACGAAACCTGGGGAGTCAGCCCGCAAAAAGACCAGCCGAGTCAGTTTGCTGCCATCCGCACCGATCAGGATCTCAATGAGGTGGGCAAACCCATTAATATTATGTGTCGCATTAGCAACGATTACCTGCCCCATCCGCAGGCGGCACTGGTGACCAAACTGACACCACAGCACACCCTGCGGGACGGCATGACAGAAGCAGACTTTGCCGCCAAAGTACATCAGGCCATGAGCGAACCCAATACCTGCGTGGTGGGCTACAACAGCATTCGCTTCGACGATGAAGTGAGTCGCTACATGTTTTATCGAAACTTTTACGACCCCTATGGCCGGGAATGGCAAAACGGCAATAGTCGCTGGGATATCATTGATCTGGTTCGGGCCTGTTACGCGCTCCGCCCGGAAGGTATTGAGTGGCCGCTAAGGGAAGACGGCAGCCCGAGCTTTAAGCTTGAATTACTCACCGCAGCAAACGGTATCGATCATGGTCAGGCTCACGACGCCCTGGCTGATGTGCGTGCCACCATTGCGCTGGCGCGTCTGATAAAGGAAAAACAGCCTAAGCTGTTCGACTATGCGTTCTCGTTACGCCAGAAAGCCCATGTAATTAAACAAATAAATCTGCAGCAACTTACTCCATTGGTACATGTTTCATCGAAGATCCCCGCCAGTCAGGGCTGTTGCACCTGGATCCTGCCGGTTGCGCAGCATCCCTCTAACCCTAACGCGATTATTTGCGTAGACTTAAGCAAGGATCCACAAGCTATTTTAAACGAGAATGCCGAAACCCTGCGTAGCCTGCTGTATGCGCGCCAGGAGAGCTTCGAGGAAGGCCAGCAACGCCCGGGGATTAAGCTTATCCACATTAACCGTTCGCCGTTTATTACCACCGCTAAAGCGCTGACCGAAGACAATGCCGATCGCCTGGGCCTTAACCGTGATCAGTGCCTGGAAAATTACAAACGCCTGGCCGAAGATAACGCCTGGCGGGATACCCTGATTGAGCTTTACAATGAGCCTCATGAAGATAGCGAAGTTGATGCCGATCACGCACTCTACAGCGGCGGCTTTTTAACTAACGAAGAGAAACACTGGTGCGATGATGTGCGAGAGGCTCAGCCGGAGCAGCTCAGCGTACTTGCTGAGCGCATGCAGAACCCCAAACTCAAAACCCTGCTGTTTCGTTATCGGGCCAGAAACTACCCACATACACTGACGTTTGAGGAAAGCCAGCGTTGGCAGCAGCACCGCCAATTTAGATTGACAGCGCCAGATTCTCCGGCCAGTATCACCATAGATGCTTACCTGCTGGAGCTGGAACAACTGGCCATGCAACATGCAGAAAATAACGAGCACAAAGCGATATTGAAAGCGTTATACGATTACGCACAAAATTTGTAGTATTTGTGTAGGGTCAACCGCTACAGAAATACCCAAAATTGCAGATATAGAATAATAATAACGACGACTTGTTCACGTGCGCGCAGCGCTAACAGACAGGAATGGCAATGCAAGGTGTAAAATTTTCTTTCGATACCAACCGGGAAAACGTAACGTTAACCATCTCCCCCGGTGAATTGGAACAGGAGCTCTCGGCAGAAGAAGTCCATAAAGCGCTGTGTGAACAGGGCTTTGATGAAGTCTATCTGTCAGAGAACGCCATCAAAACAGCCTGTGATAAGGCGAATCACTTGTTCAAAACCCGTGACAGTTCACAACAGGTGGTTGAACAGGTTGGCGAACGACGCCATACCGAAGTTGAGTTTCGCATTAGCGAAGACAATATGAGCGCCTATGCCATTCTTACAGCGCCTCACGGTGGCCAGTTGCCGCGGGCTGAACAAATCCAGATGATGGCAAAAAATAACGGTATACGTCGCGGCGTAGGCATTAAACGCATTCGCGCGTTGCTTGATAGAGTCGCCGAGGCAGAGCCTGGTAGTCATGTTGAAGGTGAAATCGCCAAAGGGCTACCGCCTCGCGACGGCCACTCATCTAAACAGGTGCCATTGGTCCCTAACGCGCTGGAGCGCGTGCTCAAGCCTCAGGCTAAAACCGATAAAAAAGTCGATTTACGTAACCTTGGCGAAATTGTCTGCGTTAAAGCCGGCGCCGAAGTGCTGCGTCGTGAAGCGCCCGGCAAAGGCCGCCATGGCTTTGATGTGCACGGCAACGTACTACCATCAAAAATTGGTGACTGGGTACCACTTAATCTAGGAAGTGGCACCGCGCTTAGCGATCATGATGAAAACCTGGTGGTCTCTACTATTGCTGGCATGCCCAAATACAACAACCTGGTGATGCAGGTTGACGATACCTTTATTTGCCAGGGTGTTAACGTGGGTACCGGCCATATTACCTATGAGGGTTCTGTGCTGGTTAATGGTGACGTGACTGAAAATATGATTGTCAAAGCCAAAGGGGATGTCACCGTGAATGGCTTTGCCGAGTCTGCTCATATCCAGGCTGACGGCGATGTCATCATCACCGAAGGGGCAATGGGTAAGCAGTCAGACAATCACAACGAATATACCTGCACTATCCAGGCCGGTGGCAGCGTGTATCTACAACATGGACAGGGGCTCGACATTATCTGTGGTGGCAACCTGAATGTAGGCCGCCAGCTTGCCCATTGCCGGGTCATTACCGGTGGCCAGATTGTGGTGGGACAGCCGGATAACCCACAAGGTAACTTGTTTGCCTGCGAAATCAGCAGTCATGGCCCGGTCATCGCGGGTACCGTAGGTGCAGTCTCAGGCAGTACTTTGCGTATTGATTTCAGCATGGGCTTTAATCAGCTCCAGGCCCGTAAAGACAGTTTTGAGGAGCTGCTGCGTCAGATCCGCGGTAATGCTGAACGACACAAACAGAAAATTGACAACATCAATAACCGCGTTGTGCCCAAATCTTTACTCAGCAAGGTTGACGAAGCTAAAGAAATGCTCAAAAACGAATCGAACCTGCTGACCTGGATGGAGAGTAAATCGGTAGAGATGTCACAGGCCAAACAACAGTATCAGGAAGCCGCTAAGCTGATTGCCAACAAAAAACTGTACTCCGGCGTGTCGGTTAAACTCAACAACCGTAACTGGCGTTCCGAACGGGAATACGACCGGGCGCAAGTCAGCTACGATATGCATCAGTGGAAATACGAACCACTGGTATAGTCCAATACAGAAAATGCCTCTTTCCCAAGGGGCTGTTCTGCCCTCCCTCCTAAACAGTTAATGCTATTTAATGCGAAGAAAGAACTATATTTTTGGCCCTATTTCAGTGTTGTCATCGTCACTGGCAGACATAACAAAGTAGAAGAATCATCGTGGATGAGGATTCAGTCGATGCGGCACAGGGATGTGCCGTCATTGACGGTCTAGTTTGTTCTGCCAGAGACGATGACGCCTTTCACTGATAAGGGCTGCGGGGAGTCCAGAGGGGGTCGCACAACCCCCTCTGGTCGACGTCGGCGACTCCGACAAAAATCTATAAACATCTTCCTTTGCTGACCCCTAACAATAAATGCGAAATTACACTATTGATCAAACCACCTATTGAAGCATGTTGTTTGGGGCTAAAAGGGCAGCTGCACGCTGCCCTTTTTGATACTAAACTGAAGCCTCTCAGGTTTCCGCTATCATCACCTTACCACTATGATGACGACGCGCCAGGTATAATGCCTGACTGGCTCTTTCATACCAATCGGCAAAGGTTTCACCTTCCTGCAAAGCGGCTAGTCCTATCGAGAATGGTAATAAACGAATGTCATCCCGGGGATGCGTTTCAATGGCATCCTTTAATCGCTCTGCCAGAATTTTCGATGCTGCAATGGGCGTTTGCGGGCACAGGATAATAATTTGTTCAGCACTCCAGCGTCCGGCGATATCGACTTCCCGCACGCTGCGCAGGCAGACTCTGGCCAGCTCTCTCATGCTCTCTTCCGAGAATAGTTTATCGCCGGGGTGTGGCCGCACATTCTGAGTAGAAAAATCAAACAGGATCAGCGTAGCCGCGGTGTGGAAACGGTTAAAGCGAGACACTTCATCTTCTGCCCGGTGCAGCATAAAATTGCGGTTATACAAATTGGTGGCAGTATCATGGGAGGATAAAAACTCCAGCATGCGGTTTTTTTCCAGCAATACCGACCGCAGGTTTTCCATTTCTTCCTGCTTTGAACGTAATTCACGACTGTACCTGCGCATAATATTGCGCCGCCAGAACAGTGTGGCCAGGATCACCGCAACACAGGCAATGCCAAGCACCGCCAAACGAAAATCCTGATGGTACTGGCGTTTTACATTGCTCCAGCGCTTATAAATATCCACCCGGGCGGCTTCGGGAATTCGCTCAATGGCGTCATTAATCCGGGCAACCAGTTCCGGGTATGCTTTGTTTACGCCCATGCGCAGGGAGTTATAGGGTTCGGCATAGCCAACAATGGCCATTTCCTGCATGTTCATTTTATTCAGTTCTGAGTTTATACTCAGCAGTGCACCGGCAAACACATCAACATCACCACTGCTTAATGCCCGTAGCCCTTCTCCTTCACTTTCGAATAGCTGCAGGCTGAGCTGCGAATAATAGCGGGTCAAGTAATCGGCCAGAAAAGAATCTTTTGCCACACCCACCAATTGATTATTAAGCCCTTCCAGGCCCTGATACATCACTTTAGCATCACGAGCAATAAGCACATTCGGCGATTGAAAGTATGGCACCGTGAAATCAAGGTACACATTGCGGTGCGCAGAACTGTTGAGCATCGACATCAGCATACAACGGCCGGTTTGCACATACTCAAGAGATTGACGGAAAGAGTCGGTTTTAACCAGTTTGAAATTCAGATTAGCCAGCTCCCCTACCAATTTGAGGTAGTCGGCAGAAATCCCCACGTGTTTGTCATTGCGGAGCATTTCGTAAGGAACCCAGGCCGGGTCTATACAGTAGGTTACTGATTTTGGGCTGGCACTTGCCTTACCTGCAAAACTAGCGGCGCAGATAACAAAGCAAAGCGTAAATACTGTTCGTAATTTGAACATCACCATGTCATTTATTCTTGTTTTTACCAAGTATGCGTTGCAGCGTGCTTTAAATCAACTTATTGAAACAATTACGAATAAAATCAATGTAATGTTCAGGACTATCTGATTGGTAAATGTACACAGGGCCGCCTGAAGCTGGCCCTGTGTTATTAGCGGCTCTGATTACAGCATTTCTACTGCCAGTGCCACACCTTCACCACCACCAATACACAGTGAGGCAATCCCTTTACTCAGGCCTTTTTGCTTCAGGCCGTGTAACAGGGTAACCAGGATACGGGCACCAGAAGCACCAATCGGATGACCCAGCGCGCACGCACCGCCTTTAATATTCACCTTGCTCTCATCCAGCCCCAGCTTTTTAATCGCCAGCATGGTTACCATGGCAAACGCTTCGTTGATTTCAAATAAATCAACGTCGTCTTTGCTCCAGCCTGCCTTATCGAGCACTTTTTCCATGGCGCCAACCGGCGCAACGGTAAAGTCTTCCGGTGCAATAGAGTTAGTTGCATGAGCTACCACTTTCGCCAGTGGCGTTAAGCCCAGCTCAGCCGCTTTTGACTCACTCATTACCAACAGCGCGGCAGCACCATCAGAGATAGAACTTGAGTTCGCGGCAGTAACTGTACCATCGCGCTTGAATGCGGGGCGCAGAGACGGAATTTTATCCGGACGAGCAGACCCCGGGCCTTCGTCGGTGTCCACCACTACATCGCCTTTACGGGTAGAAATGGTTACCGGCACAATTTCATCACCAAAGGTGCCACTGTTAATTGCTTCATTGGCTTTTGATAATGAACCTATCGCAAATTCATCCATCATTTCACGAGTCAGACCTTCTGCATCGGCCGTTGCCTGCGCAAAACAGCCCATAGCCTGACCATCGTAGGCATTTTCCAGACCGTCCATCATCATGTGATCAAGCACTTTGCCATGACCCATACGATAGCCGCCACGCGCTTTTGGTAACAGGTACGGCGCACCACTCATACTTTCCATACCACCGGCAACAATCACTTCGGCACTGCCCGACTGAATCATGTCAGATGCCAGCATCACTGCTTTTAACCCTGAACCACACACTTTGTTAATGGTTACCACGCCTGCCGATAACGGTAATTCTGCTTTCAGTGAAGCCTGTCTGGCGGGTGATTGTCCCAAACCTGCTGGCAATACGCAGCCCATAATGACTTCGTCTACTGCAGCAACATCAACATCACCGCATGCTGCTTTAATCGCTTCTGCGCCTAAATCAGTGGCTGGCAGCGTTGACAACGATCCCATAAAACCGCCCATGGGAGTACGTTTCGCAGCTACAATAACGACAGATTCTTTACTCATAGTTTCCTTGCCTCAATTGAGATTTAAACAAATACAGATAACCACCTGCTCGAGCCTACTACTGCACATAGCCTACACCTGTATAAAAAAATAAACACACGACTTTGGTTTTATGTTAGCCATGACGTTTATAAATTTGACGTTAAATAAATGTTACATTAAATTCACTTCAACCTAACCCTAACGTTAACGTAAATCAATTTTACCAGTACAGTTATCACGCCTGAAAGTAGGTGACAAAAAGGATACCGGCAATGACCAATCAAAATAATGAAGTAACCTACTCTATTGGTGAACTCGCTAAAGAATTTGATATTACACCCCGTTCTATTCGCTTTTATGAAGAACAAGATTTATTAAGTCCCGAGCGAACCGGGCAAACACGTATCTACTGTAACAAAGACCGGGTCAGGTTAAAGCTAATACTGCGTGGTAAGAGGTTGGGCTTCTCGTTAGCTGAAATCAAGAACCTGTTTGAACTCTACGATAGCAACGCCAACTCCATGCTGCAACTGGAAGCCATGTTAAAGATGACAGAACAAAAACGCGCCATCCTGCGCCAACAGCTCGACGATATTCAAATGCTCATGAATGAACTGGATGAAGTTGAAAAGCGTTGCCGCGACGAACTGGCCGACTTACAAAAAAGAGGTTGTTAAGCCATGACGACACATTACCCCACATTAAATTTTGATCTCGGTGAAGACATCGACATGCTGCGCGAGCATGTTCGTCAGTTTGCCCTCAATGAAATCGCCCCGTTAGCCAGCCAGGCCGACGAAGAAAATGCCTTTCCCAACCAGTTGTGGCCAAAACTGGGGGATATGGGTTTGCTTGGCGTCACCGTCAGCGAACAGTATGGCGGCTCGGAGATGGGTTATCTGGCCCACACTGTCGCCATGGAAGAAATCAGCCGCGCCTCAGCCGGTATTGCCCTGAGCTACGGCGCTCACTCTAACCTGTGTGTGAATCAGATCTTTAAAAACGGCAATGACGCCCAGCGCGAAAAGTATTTGCCGAAACTGGTCAGCGGTGAGCATATTGGTGCGCTGGCGATGAGTGAACCCAACGCGGGTTCTGATGTTGTCAGCATGAAACTCAATGCACGTAAGAGCGGTGATAAATACATCCTGAACGGCAACAAAATGTGGATCACCAATGGTCCGGATGCCCATACCTTTGTGATTTACGCCAAAACTGATGTCAGCGCGGGGCCCAAAGGGATTACTGCGTTTATTGTCGAACGAGACTTCCCCGGCTTTAGCCGTGCGCAGAAGCTCGACAAGCTCGGTATGCGCTCATCCAACACCTGTGAGCTGGTGTTCGAGGACTGTGAAGTGCCGGCCGATAATATCCTCGGTGAAGAAGGCGGCGGCGTACGTGTACTCATGAGCGGCCTCGATTACGAACGTCTGGTGTTATCCGGCGGTCCGCTGGGCATTATGCAGGCTTGTATGGACGTGGTAGTACCCTATATTCACGACCGTAAACAGTTTGGCCAGTCTATCGGTGAGTTTCAGCTGGTGCAGGGTAAGGTAGCCGATATGTATACCCAGATGAACGCCGCGCGTGCCTATGTGTATGCGGTAGCAAAAGCTTGTGATCGCGGCGAAACCGCACGTAAGGATGCTGCTGGTGCGATTCTCTACTCAGCTGAGCTGGCTACCAAAATGGCCCTCGATGCTATTCAGCTACTGGGCGGCAACGGTTATATCAATGAGTTTCCCACCGGCCGCCTGCTACGCGACGCTAAACTGTACGAAATTGGTGCGGGTACCTCAGAAATACGCCGCATGCTGATTGGTCGGGAGCTGTTTAAAGAATCAGCCTGAACCAACAATCCTTATTAACGACAGGACACAGAGGAGGCACTATGCCTGTACTCACCAGTCAGGTTAATCCACAAAGCGATGCCTATAAACAAAACCAACAAGGCATGCAGAACGTGGTGGATGATCTGCAGAAAACCATCGCGACCATTTTAAAAGGTGGTGGCGAAAAATACGTGGCCCGACATAAGGCCAAGGGTAAATTGCTGGCCCGTGAGCGTATCGATGCGCTGCTGGATGCCGACTCACCTTTTCTTGAAATAGGCCAGCTGGCCGCCCATAACGTGTATGGCGAAGACGTACCCTGTGCCGGTGTAGTGGCCGGGATTGGTCTTATTCACGGCAGTGAATGTATGGTGGTGGCTAACGATGCCACCGTCAAAGGCGGCAGCTACTACCCCTTGACAGTTAAAAAGCATCTGCGCGCTCAGGCCATTGCCGAGCAGAATCACCTGCCCTGCATTTATCTGGTCGACAGCGGCGGCGCTAACCTGCCCCGTCAGGATGAGGTGTTCCCGGATCGGGATCACTTCGGCCGTATTTTCTTTAATCAGGCACGCATGTCATCAATGAACATACCGCAAATCGCGGTAGTTATGGGTTCATGTACCGCCGGTGGTGCTTACGTACCAGCCATGGCCGATGAAAGCATTATTGTTAAAGAACAAGGCACTATCTTTCTGGCTGGTCCACCACTGGTTAAAGCCGCCACCGGCGAAGAAGTCAGCGCCGAAGAACTTGGCGGCGGCGATGTGCATACCCGGGTATCCGGGGTTGCCGACCATCTGGCCAATAACGATCTGCATGCACTGGATATTGCCCGCAATGCAGTAGCCCGGTTAAATCGTAAGAAGCCGGTAACCACTGCGAATCAGGCAGTAAAACCACCGCGCTATCCCATTGCCGAGCTGTACGGCATCGTGCCGCAGGATCTACGCCAGCCTTTTGATGTCAGAGAAGTGATTGCACGAATTGTCGATGACTCCGACTTTGATGAGTTTAAGGCCCGCTACGGTACCACCTTGGTATGCGGTTTTGCGCATCTGTACGGTATGCCGGTGGGCATTGTGGCTAACAATGGCATCCTGTTTGGCGAGTCAGCCCAGAAAGGCGCGCATTTTGTAGAGCTATGCAGCCAGCGCAAGATCCCGCTGATATTCCTGCAGAACATCACCGGGTTTATGGTGGGTAAACAATACGAAGCATCCGGTATCGCAAAACACGGTGCCAAAATGGTAACGGCCGTAGCCTGCGCCAATGTGCCCAAACTCACCGTGCTTATTGGCGGTAGTTTTGGTGCCGGGAACTACGGCATGTGCGGGCGCGCCTACGATCCCCGGTTTATGTTTATGTGGCCCAATGCGCGGATCTCCGTAATGGGCGGCGAACAGGCCGCAGGCGTACTGGCTCAGGTGAAAAAAGACCAGGCCGAACGTGCAGGTACAAGCTGGACAGAAGCCGATGATAAAGCAGTTAAACAGCCAGTTATCGACAGCTACGAGCAACAAGGCCATCCGTATTATGCCTCTGCCCGTTTGTGGGACGACGGCGTGATCGATCCGGCGGACACCCGCAAGGTACTGGGTTTAGCATTAAGCGCCAGTCTCAATAAACCCATCGAGGATACGCAGTTTGGCGTATTCAGAATGTAGGGGGGAATGATGACCGAACACGTATTATATGAGGTTAACGAACAAGGCGTGGCACGTATTACGCTAAACCGCGCCGATAAACACAATGCCTTTAACGAAGACATGATTGCTGGGTTAACCGCCAGTTTTGAGCAGGCCGGCAACGATCCCGCCGTGAAAGTAGTGGTACTGGCCAGTAACGGTAAAAACTTCAGTGCCGGTGCCGATTTAAACTGGATGCAGAAAATGGCTGGCTATACCGAAGCGCAAAACCGCGCCGACGCCATGAACCTGGCCACCATGTTACATACCCTGTATACCCTGCCAAAACCAACCATTGCCCGGGTTCAGGGCGCGGCTTACGCCGGCGCGGTAGGTTTAATTGCCTGTTGCGATATCGCCATCGCCTGCAAGCTCAGCAAGTTTTGCTTAAGCGAAGCGAAAATAGGCCTGGTCCCGGCTACCATCAGCCCCTACGTTATCGAAGCTATGGGCAAGCGCATTGCTAAACGTTACTTTATGACCGCCGAAGTCTTTACTGCCCGCCGTGCCCGTCGTCTGGGCCTGATCAGCGAGGCGGTGAGTGAAGACCAGCTCGATGCCACCATCGAGCAACTGACCGATACACTGCGCCACAATAGCCCTGAGGCCGTCAGCCAGTCAAAGTTATTGGTTAATACCGTGGCCGGCCAGCCTATTGATGAGTCCATGCGCGCGCTCACCAGTGACTGGATTGCCCGGATCCGCGTGTCGGAGCAGGGTCAGGAAGGCCTTAACGCCTTTTTGCAAAAACGCCCGCCAAACTGGTTACCAACAGGGTCAAAGGAGTAAGTCATGTCAGTCATCAAAAACATCAATAAAGTACTGATTGCCAACCGTGGCGAGATTGCCTGTCGGATTATTGCCACGGCACGTCAGCAGCATATCCGTTCTGTAGCGGTGTATTCTGAAGCCGACCAGCATGCCATGCATGTTAAACAGGCCGATGAAGCCGTTGCGATTGGCCCTGCCCCGGCCAGTCAGAGCTATCTGGTGCAGGACAAAATCATAGCGGCCGCCAAACAGTGCGGCGCCGATGCTATTCATCCGGGCTACGGGTTTCTGTCTGAAAATGCCACCTTTGCCAAACGCTGTGAACAGGAAGGGATTATCTTTATTGGCCCGCCGGCCAGTGCTATTGAGGCCATGGGCTCTAAATCCCGGGCCAAGCAAATAATGGAAGACGCCGGCGTTCCGCTGGTGCCCGGCTATCATGGCGATGAACAAAGTGCTGAGTATTTACTTAACGAAGCCCGCCGGATTGGTTTTCCGGTGATGCTTAAAGCCGCTGCCGGCGGCGGTGGTAAGGGCATGCGTCAGGTAATGACCGAGGCAGATTTTCAGGCGGCGCTGGACGCCGCAAAACGGGAAGCTAAAGCCAGTTTTGACGACGACCTGATGCTGGTCGAAAAGTTTTTAACCAAGCCTCGCCATGTGGAAATTCAGGTCTTTTGCGATCAGCACGGCAATGGGGTTTACCTGTTCGACCGCGACTGCTCTGTACAGCGCCGTCATCAGAAAATCATTGAGGAAGCGCCGGCACCTGGCATTAGCGATACCGTGCGTCAGCAAATGGGCGAAAGTGCCCTTGCCGCGGCCAAAGCCATTAACTATGTGGGCGCCGGCACCGTTGAGTTTCTGCTCGATGGCGACGATTTCTATTTTATGGAAATGAATACCCGCCTGCAGGTAGAGCATCCGGTAACGGAAATGGTTAGCGGTGAGGACCTGGTTGCCTGGCAGCTTACGGTAGCAGCTGGCCAGCCACTGCCAAAAACGCAGCAGCAATTGCACTGTAGCGGCCATGCCTTTGAGGTAAGGCTGTACGCCGAAGACCCGGATAATGAATTTTTGCCCTCCACCGGACTGCTTAAACGCTTACGTTTCCCGGCTAAGGGCAATGGCGTAAGGGTCGATACCGGCTTTATCGAAGGTGATACGGTCAGCGTACATTACGACCCCATGCTGGCAAAGCTCATTACCTACAGCGATAACCGTGAAAAAGCGTTGGCCAAAATGCTCAACTGCCTGGAACAAACCCGGGTTACCGGCGTGACCACCAATTTACCTTATGTCCACCGGGTGCTGGAAAATGCAGACTTTGCCGCAGCCAGGTTGACGGTTCATTTTATTGCCGAGCACACTGAGGCCCTGGCGCCGCGAGCGTTTAGCACCGACTACCTGCCCGCCATGGCGTTTTGCCTGTTTAAGACCATGCAGTCTGATAGCGCCCCCCTCGGCGATGAAGGCCTTAAAGGTTTCCGCTTAAATCACCAGCGCCAGTACTATCTGGCAGTACAGTGCCAGGATAAAGCCTATCTGCTCTCAGTTACCGCAAATGAAGGTCAGCTCAGCGTTACCTGCGAGGAAAATCACTGGCTGGTAAGTGGCGACTGGCAGGATGAGAATCTTAACCTTATCGTCGATAACTATCAGCGCCGCTATACCGTTTGCCCCGACAGCGACGACGGCTGGGTACTGTTTGACGGTGCCAGCGCCCTGCCCTTCACGTTGCAACGCCCGGACTTTGGCCAGCATGAAGATGCCCACGAAAATGAATGTGTTGCGCCCATGAATGGTACTGTGGTTAAGCTACTGGTTGCGCCTGGCAGTAAGGTAACTAAAGGCACTTCACTGCTGATCCTGGAAGCGATGAAAATGGAGCATAACTTAAAAGCTCCGGCCAACGGTGAAGTGGCGGAGTTTTATTACCAGGCCGGCGACATGGTTGACGGTGGCGCCGCCCTGCTGGAGTTTGTCGCTGATGAGTAAATTCCCGCAGCAGGTCAGCATTGTTGAAGTGGGCGCCCGTGACGGTTTGCAAAATGAAACGGCGGTGATCGAACTGCCGGTAAAACTGGCGTTTATAGACGGACTGGTACGCGCCGGGCTCAAACGTATTGAAGCCGGTAGTTTTGTGTCACCTAAATGGGTGCCACAAATGGCCGATAGCGCAGCGGTGTTTAATAGCTTGGGGCAAGACTCAGGCGCCACTTTCAGCGCCCTGACGCCCAACGAAAAAGGCATGCTTGCGGCTATCGATGCGGGCGTTGATGAGGTTGCGGTATTTGCCGCCGCCTCTGAAAGCTTTTCCCAACGCAATATTAATTGCTCGATTGAGCAAAGCCTGGAACGTTTTCAACCGGTCTTCCGTTTAGCCCGCCAGCATAACCTGCCGGTTCGTGGTTATGTGTCCTGCGTGATGGGCTGCCCCTATGAGGGCGCTATCAGCCCGGATGCCGTGCTGGCGGTTAGCCAGACTTTACTCGACAAAGGCTGCTACGAAATCTCTCTGGGCGATACCATAGGTACCGGCACGCCGGGACAGACAGCACAGCTGCTAAGCACTCTGTTGAAAACCATACCCGCATCGAAACTGGCGGTGCATTTTCACGATACCTACGGTCAGGCGCTGGCCAATATTCTGGTTGCGTTACAGCATGGTATCAGTGTGATTGATTCGGCCGCCGGCGGCTTAGGCGGCTGCCCTTATGCTGCCGGTGCCAGCGGCAATGTCGCCACCGAAGACGTGGTGTATATGCTAAACGGCATGGGGATAGATTGCGGTGTTGATATTAATGCGTTGGTGGCCGCGTCCACGCAAATATTTGACCATCTTAACCGTGAACCCGCTTCGCGGACCATGCGGGCGTTGCTGGCCAAACACCACAATGTGATCTAGCGCTGCGGCGTGGTTTAATCTAAAAGCGGCCTGCTGAGTAGGTCAGGCCGCTTGCTGTTTCTCTTTGGGCAGAATAAAGCTCAATCCAATCCCTATCAGTAACATCGCTGCCATGGTAGCGACGATATTGATATCAAAAGCTGCCTTAAGCGCCGCATAAAGCGCACCAAAACCCAGCAAAATAAGTCCGATTGCGGTGTTGCTAAAAGCCACCAGTTCGGTGCGTTGCTGACCATCTTTAACATCCAGGCTGTAGGTTTTACGGCCCGTGCGTACACCAGTGTGCGCAACGGCCAGCACAAAGAACAAACCACCGGAAATCCACAGCGAGTGACCCGGCAATAACAACAAACCGCCACAGGCAATAAGCGCCAGCACACCGGCCAGTTGCAGGGTGAGTCTGGCGCTGTGATCCGCCACGCTGCCCCAGATAAACGAAGATAACATAGTTGCTGCTGCCTGCGCGCCAAGGTAAAACGGTAACAGGCTGGAAGCCTCCTGCTCGGTTTCAAGCATAAAGTAAGGCGCTACCAGCGCGCTGTGAACAAACAGCCCCCTTACCACAATAAACTTGTACACCACGGCATCGAAATCCCACCAACTGTGACCGTCCTGCTGTTCATCCTCCTCTGCCTCAACGCAGGTTTTTACCGGCAATAAAATAAACAGGCCGAGTAACATGGCGGTGACAGCGCCAATGAGCAAGCCAAAGATCAGGGTTTCGCCCAACTGATCGGCAAAATACACCAATGGTACAGCGATAATTAACGTTAAAACGCCCGAGGTGGTAGAAGCAATACCCAGCAATTTTCCCCTATCGCCCTGCTCTGCTACGTCGGCCTGAATGTCTTTCATGGTCAGCGAGCAGGCCGAGCGGCCTAAGCTCAATAAACACAGTCCGCCTAGTACGAACCATCCGGCGGTCATGCCTTCGTACCAAAAAGCGCCAAGGATAATGGCTAGCAAAGAAAACGACTGCACAACCATACCTAAGCGCCAGACATGGTGTCGCGCCGGATAGTTGCGCAGTACTACACCAATGCCAGCCTGAGGAAGCAAGGCTCCTGACTCGCGGATAGGCACCAGCCAGCTAATCATCCAGGCGGGCGCCCCCAGGGCCAGCATCAGGGCCGGTAAGGTTGTTTTAGCAGAAATAAGCAAATCGGCCAGTTTAGTGCTGGCGAGGCTGGCAATTAAGCGACGTTTAGCAGAGTTCACAGCGCAGTTACCGGTCTGAAAGATTCCACTTTCGACCGCCTTAGTAATTGATTAGGCTGTAGTATACGCAGAAATTCCAGGTTGAGATCCCCCGTTTGGTATAACAGTACTAAAGACTAATACCGGGCAGCAAGGCTGCTACCCCATGCTGTTTTCTACCAGGGTTTTGATATTTTCCAGGCCCACCTGAATGTCTTTGCCCAGCTTATTATCAAAAAATAGCAGCTTGTAACGGTCAATAATATTAACGCCGACATTACCACGACTGCTCCAGGTGAGCTCGGTGCCGGACTCGAGAGGTTTAAGACGTAATTCACCGTGGGCTTTAATGCCATGGACGGGATTATCAACGCTGTACACCAGTTGGCGGTTAAACTGCAGGGAGGTAATTTCAATGGTGCCGCGACCAAGAACATCACTACTCCAGCGCAACCGCATTCCGATGGCGCGATCCGGCCCGTCATAGGTAATGACAGCGTTAGGATCCATCTGGTACCAGGTACTCCACTGCTCCCACTTGCGCAGATCAACAATGGCGGCGTAAACCTTATCGGCGGGCGCGTTTATTTCGATTGTACGCTCGACTTCATACTCTTCAGGCAGAAACAATCCCGTCAGAATGACAAGAAAAGCCACAATAAACAGATTTATGAGCCATTTACTGCCCCACATAGTGTCTCCCGTTAAAACCACCCTGGCCAATTATAACATTAATCTAACAAAATGAGAGTTTAACGGCCTTTTTGGTTTGAACTAAATCAAATATAGATTTATCGACCGCTAAGTTAACGCCCGACCTGCTCGTAATTGTCGATAAAACCGTTGTTACATCAATAAACTATATTGATTGCGACGTGCAGCGCATAATTGTTAACAACGCAGTACGCTCGCTGAGTTTGCGCCATAAATTAGCCATGAGCGTTTATCGGTAGCCGCTAAAGTATCATCAAAAAGCAATGAAATTCATCTTTCCTGTATAACCGCGTTACACAACCGTTTGCGCAATAATTACAGCCGACATGTTTATCGGCACAGGCTCCCACTTTAAATCAACAGTTTTACTACAAAAAAATTAATGTTTATTTACACCGACGGTGCTTGAGCATTTATAATTCAAGGCGTAAGATGGTGAAAAATAATGTAATTTAATTACAAATAACCTAACCTTAAATAAATGGATACGGTCATCCAGACCGGCAGGCATGAGCCGTTACTACACAGCGCGTCGATGGAGAAACAGAATGTCCGACAAGAGCCCTCGTTATATCAGTAATCTTACCCGCGATACCTATGCATTGATCCTCGCCGGTGGCCGGGGGTCACGATTACACGAACTCACCACCTGGCGGGCCAAACCGGCGCTCTATTTTGGCGGTAAATTCCGCATCATCGACTTTCCGTTGTCGAACTGTATTAACTCGGGTATTCGCAGAATCGGCGTTGTCACGCAGTATAAGTCACACTCTCTGATCCGCCACCTGGTGCGCGGTTGGGGGCACTTTAAAAAAGAACTGGGCGAGTCGGTAGAAATTTTGCCTGCGTCACAGCGCTTTTCAGAAAACTGGTACGAAGGCACCGCCGACGCGGTATTCCAGAATATCGACATTATCCGCGATGAGCTGCCTAAATTTGTAATGATTTTATCCGGCGATCACATTTACCGAATGGACTACGCCAACCTGTTAGCCCGCCATGTGGAAACCGGCGCCAAAATGACCGTGTGCTGTATGAAGGTACCACTGGAAGAAGCGGCCGGTGCATTTGGTGTCATGTCGGTAGACGAAGAATACCGTATTAAAGGCTTTACCGAAAAACCCGCTAACCCGGACCCGGTGCCAAACGAGCCGGATTTATGCCTGGCTTCCATGGGTAACTACGTATTTGATACCGAATTTTTGTTTGAGCAACTGGCACGCGATGCTGAAACCTCAGGCTCTGAACGGGATTTCGGTAAAGACATTATTCCCAGCATTATTAAAGACCACGACGTATTTGCTTATCCGTTCCAGAGCAGCGAGAACGAACACGTTTACTGGCGTGATGTAGGCACACTGGACTCATTCTGGGAAGCCAATATGGAAATGGTAGCGCCCGTTCCGGCACTTAATCTATACGATCGTAAGTGGCCAATCTGGACTTATCAGGAACAACTGCCGCCAGCGAAGTTTGTCTGGGAAGACCATGACCGCCGCGGAGAAGCCATCAACTCGGTAGTCTCCGGTGGCTGCATTGTTTCCGGCTCGACCCTGCGTCGCTCACTGTGCTTCTCAAATGTTCGGGTCCACTCTTATGGCCTGATTGAGGAAGCCGTTATCCTGCCAGACGTGGAAATCAAACGTCACTGTAAACTGCGTAAGGTGATTATTGACCGCGGCTGCATAATCCCGGAAGGCACTGTAATAGGTTACGATCACGACGAAGACCGTCGCCGCGGCTTCCGCGTCTCCGAAAAAGGCGTTGTGCTGGTAACCCGCGAGATGCTTGGTCAGCCAGTGGGCAGCACCGCTTTAGGTTGATGCTTCTACCCTTGGACCTGGCGCTTAGCCAGGTCCTGCGGTAACCGTAACGACGTCCAGCCAAACACCAGTATTGATAACAGAAACGGAATAGCCAGCCAGTCAAGTGCGGCTATCAGCCCTTCCAGTTCACTCAGACTTGCCGTGTAATGCTCACTCAGCACGCCCACAAACGTTGGCCCACCGCCAAGCGCTATCAGGTTCAGAACAAAGAAAAATAACGCGGTAGACATGGCCCGGCAATTAGCCGGAGACAGCGTTTGTGCCATGGCAAAGCACGGCCCGAAATAAGTACCGCTGGTAACCTGCAATAAAGTAAAACCAGCAATCGCCGGCCACAGCGATTCACTGTGAATGGCCAGCAAAAAAGCCGGCACGCCAACGCACAGTGCAAGGGCTGGCAGACGCGCATAAGCACCGGGATTACTGCGCCCCCATTTATCGGCAATAGCACCACCGGCCCACACTCCCATGGCGTATAAGGTGCCATTAATTACCCCGAAAACCACCAGTAACCAGACAATGTCCACTTCACTGAAACGCCGCACGAAGTAATCCATCTGCCAGCCAATCACGGCATAGTTAGCAAATGACGACAACGTAATGCCCAGTACCATGCCCCACCAACTCGGCGTTTTAAGCAGCTCAACAATGCTATCGAGCATGGGGCGCTGGCGCTCTTGTTCGGTTTGCTGGCGCACTGGCTCATTTACCGTCAGTTTAAGCACAATAGCCAGTACGATACCGGGCAGCCCTACCGCTATCATTACCGAGCGCCAGTTGGCCTGCCCTCCGCTGAGCACAAATGCTGAGGCCAGATACGCCAGCATAATGCCAAAGGGAATGCCCAGCGCATAAACCGCCATAGCCGTGGCCCGCTCTTTCGGGGCAAAGAGATCAGCAATAATACTGTGCGCCGGTGGCGTACCGCCGGCTTCGCCAATCCCAACGCCAATCCGGCATAAAGCCAGTTGCAGGTAGCTGCCGGCAAGCCCTGACAACGCCGTAAAGCCACTCCATAAACATAACGAAACGGCAACGATATTAACCCGGCTGTAGCGGTCTGCCAGCCAGGCCACCGGAATCCCCATTACGGTATACAACAGCGCAAAATAGATCCCTTTGAGGTAGCCCAACTGAGCATCATCAAGCCCTAAATCCTGCTTAATAAATGGCGATAAAATACCAATGATCTGACGGTCGATGAAATTAAACGCGTACACCAGCGTGAGCATCAGCAACACGTAATACCGATAACGATCAGGTTTTTCAGCGAGGGTAACTAAATTAGGGTTCACACATCACCTGTGATACAAATACATTAATAAGCAGACTTATAGCGGAATATCACTAAGAATAAGTCGAAACGCGGCCAGCGAGCCGGGATAATACCATCCTATTTATCTGATGTTGAACTCTGTATGCACATAGACAAACTATTAGCCCTGACTTCCGACGTAATGACCATTAACGATAATGAGTGGCTGATGACCCACCCGGGTCTGCCCGATACCTGGGGTCAGGGCCGCACTGCATTTGGTGGTATCACTGCCGGTTTCCTGCACCACGCTCTGGCTCAGGTGGTGGATAAGGACCGCAGCTTACGCGCTTATCACACCAATTTTGTCGGGCCGGTGAGTTTCGATAAACCGCTGGAACTGGTTGTTGAGAAATTACGCTCGGGGCGCAATATGTCGCAGTACCTGGCCAGGCTGCAGCAGGATGGCAAAGTCTGTGTTTGTGTGCAGGCCTGTTTCGGCGTAGAGCGCAGTTCAAAAATACAGGTGGATAAACTGCCTTCCCACTCAATGAAGCTGCCGCAAAAAGCCAAGTTTATTCCGCAAATCCCTAAGGTGACCCCCCGCTTCTTCCGGCACTACGAACTGGCTATTGAGCAAGGCCAGATCCCGTTCAGCTGGAGTAAGCACAGTCATTACCATGGCTGGATGCGCTTCAAAGAGCCCGTCAGCGAGTTTAATTACACTCACCTAATCTCGTTGATTGATGCCTGGCCACCAGCCATTATCCAGCAACTCAAACTACCGGCACCGGTAAGCACCGTGAGCTGGGACATTGAATTGGTACAACCGCTTGCGCCAGGTAGCGAAAATCCCTGGTTTGGCTACCAGGTGGATACCAAACTCGCTAATGGTGGCTATGCCCACACCGAAGCAACCATCTGGGACGATAAAGAGCGGGTAATCGCTCTCAGCCGCCAGACCATCGCAGTCTTCGATTAAGTTGTAACGCCAGTCAGACATAAAAAAACCCGGCACAGGCCGGGTAAATTTTTAACCCACTTATAATTATTATAAAGCTAGCAAGGTAAATTGCCGGAGTCAGAACTCACTGCCCCCGACAACCTTTAACTAATCAGTGGAGAGCTACTGCTAGCTCTCCACAGGTTGGGAGGTTGATTAGTTAAATCCGTAACGAACACCCAGCGCATAGCGTGTGCCATACTGACGGGCAAACAGGAACTGCTCCTCATAACGGCCGTAACCCTGTTCAGTCTCGTTGTTCAGGTTTAACGCATCAAAGAACACGGTGAGGTTTTCATTGATGTCGTAGTTAATGCTCATATCCACCTGGCCATAGTCTTTAAAGAACTGTGGTGGTGCATCGGAAGAACCCTGAGCCTGACCAACGCCTAACAGGTAATCATCACGCCAGGCGTAAGTCACCTTCACTGACAGACCGTCTTTTTCATAAAACGCCTGCAGGTTAGCTGAGTCGCCCAGGCCGGTTAATGGTGCCTGTTGAGTCAGACTGTCAATGTCAAACTCGACATCACCGCTCACGAATGTAGCATTCACATTAAAGCCGAAGCCAGTCTCACCAAGCATGTGCTGCCAGGCCACTTCCACCCCATCAACCGATTTAGCGTCGGTATTATTCGGCTGGCTCACGCTCCAGACAATCAGTGGATCATTGCTGTTAGGCTCAATCTGATCGTCGGCATTGCCGTAGCCATTAGCCAGCATTTGTTCAAATATAGCCTTAGTGGTTACCTGATCGCCACGGCTTTCAATATCTGCTACCGCCTGGTTATAACGAGGGCCACCTAAGATATCATACAGTCCATCAATGGTGGTCTCGGTAATGGTGTTCTGAATAAAATTATCAACGTCTTTCTTAAACCAGCCAATATAGGCGTAGCTGGCTTCCTCGTAGTAATACTCCAGGGTGATATCCAGGTTAGTGGATTTGTACGGCTGCAAGTTAGTATTACCTTGCGAGCCCGAACGCGCGTTTGGCTTAGGGCTACCGGTGAGAGCCCGGCCACCGGCAAGGTAACCTAAAGGCGCACGGGACATGGTTTTACCCCATGACACGCGGGCCAGTAAGTCGTCGGTCAAATCCACACGAATATCCAGGGTAGGTAAAAAGGCATCGTGCTCCCCGGTTTGAGTCAGGTAATTATCCAGACCACCCGCTTCATATTGCATGATCCACTCTGATTCCCCTACCCAGTTAACCTGCTGTTCAACGCGTTGTTTTACCCGGCTGGTTACTTCGGTTTCCTCATAACGGGCACCGGCAATCACCTGTACAGGGTAATCCTTAACGTCGAATTCCCATTCCGTTTGCAGATAAATACTGTTGGTGATTTCTTCTACCATTGAGTCGCCGTCGATACCGTCAAAATACGCATCGGTAACAAATACGTTGTCACTGCCCACCACGGCTTCAGTAAGGTAGGCTTGCTGTCTGGCAATAGCTTCGTCGAAATCATAGGTGTAGTAGTAATTGGGCATTAAGTCCGCACCACTACCGGCAAACTCATCCAGGAAGCTACCCGTATCATGACGGGTGAACATGCTATCCGGGAAGATTTGCGGGAACGCCGGATTAAAGCCCGGGCCACCGCGCAGACCGCTCCAAGCATTGGTACCTCTCATGCCCTGCTCAGTGCGCGCAAGACCAAATTTCACTACGGCCATCGGGATATCAAAGTACGAGTTAAACCACTCACCGTCAATTTGCAACTGCTCTACCGTTGATTCACCCGGCGAGTGAATAAACTGGCTGAAGTTAGAATCGATTTCACTGGGCATTAACTCGTTAGTACCGTTCTGCCACTGAATATACGCATGAGGCACTTCGCCAGTGCGATAATCGTAAATTTTGGTAATGAGTTTATCCGACCCCAGAATGATCTGGCCATTGCTGCCCATACCATCGTCTGCACCGTTATCAATTTCATTGCTCGAGTCGTGATAATCGATGTTGAATTTCAGATCGTCAGTTACCTGCCAGTCGATATTCAGACCAATTGAGCGGGCATCTACCTCGGTGGTTTCACGGAAGGCGGTAAATGAGCCATCGTTACCACCAATATCGGCGTAAATTGCGGTACCGTTTTCATCCAGCTCGTAACCGTTAATGTTACCGCCGAATTCATTCCAGATACCCCAGCCAACACTCTCCAGACCCACAATCGCATTGGTCATGGTGTAGTCGAGTGTCATAGTAATGTCGTCGTTAGGCGCGTACTGGAAAGTCACCTGAGCATTGGTACGGTCGTTTTCCACATTGTCGATACCGTAGTTCATATCTTTAGGGAAGAAATGATTACCAATACGGTTACCTTCTTCGTCCACGGCACGCGGGTCGATCATGGTTGCTTCGTTAAATTCCGGCAACGTTACATTTGCCTGCCAACCCTGAATATTGGCCTGCTGACGCTGGAAGTCACGCTGATAATGAGAGAAGCTTACCGCAAATCCCAGTTTGTCATCGTTGAAAGTATTACTGTAAATACCGGCGATTTCCGGCGTTACATCATCGCCTTCCACTACAGACGTATCATGCAGCGCTTTTGCCATAAACGAGTAACGCTGTCCCGGTTTCTGCAATGGCTTTGAAGTAACGATATTTACCGTTGCACCCAAACCTCCACTTGGCAGTTCGGCTTTCGCTGTTTTGTACACTTCCAGGGCACTGACGCCCTCAGAAGAAAGATGTTGCAGGCTGTAAGAACGGGTAAAACCCGTACCCGGCATCTGACGACCATTTAAGGTGATCAGGTTAAAGCCCGGACCAAAACCACGCACGGTGATTTCGCTTCCCTCACCATTGGCACGGCTTACTGATACACCAGTAATACGTTGCAGTGATTCAGCCAGGTTAGAATCCGGGAATTTACCCATTTCTTCCGCTGAAATCGCATCCATAACACCCGGCGTGCTGCGCTTAATGTCCATTGCACGAATTAAACTGCCACGGATACCCTGCACCTCGATAACTTCTACCGACGGATCCGGTTCAGACTCGTTCGCTTCCTGCGCGAAGGCTGCCTGACCTGCGGTGCCCAGCAATAACCCTACGGCTATGGCCAGACGATTTTTATTAAAAATTGTGTAGTTCATGGTTCGATACTCACGTTTTATTCTTTACCTTGTACAGGTACCGGCCTGTTGGCGGCGGCACCTGCGACCGGCTGCATTACTCGGCAGCGATTTCTGCGTTATCGATACGGTAGACGGCGCCGTCGCCTGTTCCCCAGGCCGGGAAGACCATCAGTACATTGATGTCACTGATATCCAGGCCTGCATCGAATAACTGTTGCAAGGTAAAGGTGTAGGTTTGCCATTGACCCAGTACTGGCGCTTTGCCTTCCACACTGTCAGTCAGTGGCAGTTCAACAGCGGTGACCTCACCGGTAGATTCAATTTTGAATAACCAGCTTGAGTCCGGGTCAGACGGGTTAGATACCACTTTCATGTCAAAGCGAACCACACCCGTGCTCAGCAGAGCGGAAGCGTCGTAAGACACGCCGTCATCGGCCAGAAAGCCCATTACCGTTGGCTGCGAGCCAATGATGAACTGTGCTACGGCACCTTTGCTGTCGTCTTCGTCCATCTCTACGGTTGGTGTTGAACCACCACAGCAATCCCAGATAGACCAGCCATCGGCGGCAACGTCTTCGAACAGTTTAATGCCGTTGGCAGATTCCGCAGACGGGTCATAAATACGGGCGTTATCCACACGGTACACCGCACCATTACCGGTTCCCCAGGCTGGGAAAATCATCAGTACGTCAATGGCACTAACATCCAGACCACCATCTGATAAATCAGAAAGCTTAAAGGTGTAGGTCTGCCATTCGCCGGTCACCGGCGCAACGCCTTCCTGACTGTCAGTAACAGGCAGTTCTACCGCGGTCGCACCGTCACTGGATTCCAGCTTAATTAACCAGGAGGCATCCGGGCTTGATGGCGCATCAACCACTTTCATTTCAAATTCCAGTACACCGGTTTGTAAAATGACACTGGCGTCAAACGGTGTATCACCACCACCATTAGCACCGCGGGTAATAAAGCCCATTACGGTTGGCGCTTCGCCGATAGAGAACTGCGCAACCAGACCATGGTCATCATCGTCAAGCTCTTCAGTAGGCATAGAGCCACCACAGCAGTCCCACATTACCCAATCCGGGTTTTCACCGTCGTCAAAGAACACTACTTCTGGTGATGGCGCTTTAATTTCAACGTTATCCAGTTGGTAAACAGCACCTTCGCCCAGACCCCAGGATGGGAACACCATCAGCACGTCGATCGCGCTAACATCCAGTCCCATATCTGCCAGCATCTGCAGTGGGAATACATAAGTCTGCCATACGCCAACCACTGGTGTTACACCGTCGCGGTTATCAGCCAGTGGCAGTTCGGCAGCACTTGAAGCGTTGTTGCTCTCTACCTTAAATAGCCAGGCAGCATCCGGGCTGGCCGGTGCAGACACGACCTTCATATCAAATGAGATTACGCCGGTTTCGAGCATGCCAGAACCATCAAAAGGAGAAGCCTGATCGTTTTCAGCGGTAATAAACTCATCACGGCTGATAAAACCGTTAACCGTTGGCGATGCACCCACCATGAATTCATATACGGCACCCTGCTCCGGATCTTCAACGATCATTGGCGTTGAACCACCACAACAGTCCCAGGCAGGCCAGTTAGGGTTCGCCGCATCGTTAAAGATGGTCAGGTTTTGCACTACACCACTTGATGGTGGTGTTGGGATAGGCGCTTCGCCTTCAACCAGCGCGTCATCCAGGCTTTCGTAGCCAGGGCGGATGGTTTCACAGCCTTTACCGGTGTCCGGATCAGAAGCACACTCATACACGTGCACATAATCGATAACGTATTCCTGGCCAGCGGCAAACGCTTCAGCGTCGATGCCCAGGTTATTGACGTTTTCAGGCCAGTCACCACCAACCGCCAGGTTGAGTAACAGGTGGAATTCCTGATCGAATGGTGCGTTATTCCAGAAAGTGGTTAACTCACCGGTGATTTGATCGTAGTACTCAGCAAACCAACCACGATGGCTCAGGCCCACGGCCTCACCGCTGGCGTTGTAGCGTACTGTGGATTTACGCTGAGTAGCATACAGGTAACCGTCTACATACCAGCGAATCTCCCCTTCCTGCCATTCAATAGCGTAGGTGTGAAAATCGTCAGCCGGATTCATGTCGGCCGGGAACTCATAAGCTTTACCGGAGTTCACATTGTTTGGCCAGTCGCGACCATAATGCAGGGTACCGTGAATGTTAGACTCAACATTACCCTCTTCGTCAGCCACTTTCAGGTTAACCGCTTCCATAATGTCGATTTCACCGGATTTCGGCCAACCGCCATAAACATAGTCGGTAGGCAACATCCAGAATGCCGGCCAGCTGCCCTGCCCTGAAGGCAGTTTGGCACGCATCTCAAAACGGCCGTATTTAAAGTCACCTTTATAACGGGTGTTTAATCGGGCAGAAGTGTAAGGCTTCTCAGCCCCTTCCTCTGCAGGCAGTGCAACGATATGCAGCATACCATCGGCGACATAAGAGTTTGCCGGATCGTCGGTATAGCACTGTTGCTCATTGTTACCGCCGCCGACGCAATTTACTTCGTGTGTCCATTTAGCGCTATCGATTGCGCTACCATCAAAATCATCACTCCAGACTAGTTGCCAGTCGGATACCGGCTGAGCCGGATCAACGGTGGTAAAATCTGATTCTGTTTTGGCGCTTTCGCCGCCACAACCCATCAGCGTTGCCGCGGTCATAGCAGCAAGCAACCGAGATAGTTGCATTGTTGTGTTTTTCATTCTTCAGCCCCGATCTAAACGGAATTTATGTTGCGTCACCTGTCGGCTCTCATCCGCCGCAAAAATGTAAGCGCTTACACGTGCAATCACAAAAAAACATGTAAGCGCTTACAGAGGTTATTACACTAAGTTAGAGAAGTAAATTCAAATTAACATTTTTTTTACTATAAAGTGCATCACGATTGTGATTTTTGGTTTGTGCTATCAGCACGGCTGGCTCAACGGGCCAAGGTTAAGCCCTAATTATGAAATTCGCTTTAATTACATTGATTTGTGTTAATTCCATTCAACTAACCACGGAAATTAAAACGTTTAGCAGCGTGGGTATTTAAGCGCTAAACGCGCTGGCCATTTTCATTTTTCTGCTCTGGTGTAATGAAAATCGGACACTTAGCAAATCATTTGATTAACAATTAAACAATAGATGAATATAGCAGGTTCAAGCGCGAAAGTGGGAATATTGGTTGGATTTATGTAAGCGCAATCATTCTCGTGAGACAATTCACTGAATACTAACTTCTAAGACAATGCGTGTGTCAGTAAAGCATAAAGGCGCTGGGGTTAAATAAGCTCATCACACTGAGACACTGGAGGTTGGTAATGTCCAGCGCGTCTTCCAGATCCTCGTGAGCCAGTCCCAGGTTTTCATGTAAATGAGGTAGCAGGTTGTTGTAGCTTGGATACACTTCGGTGTTAACGTTATCCAATGCCAATACATAAGACAACTGCAGGATCTGAACATCCAGGTCGGTAGCCGGTGTGTCGGTATTATGAATATGCTCCAAAGGATGGCTGATAGTCTCTGGTATCCCCCAGTTTTTAATAATACCTGCAGATAAAGAAGCGTAAGTAAAACCACAGATCGCCTGTTGTAACTCCGCAGGTTTCACCCTGGCATTAAATGCGGTGCAGCGCTGCACTTCTTTGGGATACATAGAAACCATCGCAAGCTCACCAATGTTATGCAGCAAGCCAGACACAAACAGCCGCTCTGACTCCTTGTGTTTCTTTTGTTCAGCAATGTATTTAGCCAGCAAACCGCAGCTAACGCTCTGCTCCCAGAACCGATCCAGATCGATAATTTTGGCTTCGACATTACGAAACGCGTGGGAAATACCGTGGGCTATCGCCAAATCATAGGCGGCACGGGTACCTATCACCTGCAATGCCTTGGTGATAGTGTCAATACGGTTAGGGAATTTATACAACGCACTGTTAGCCACTTTTAGCAGCTGACCGGTTAGTGCCGGGTCGAAGGCGATAATTTCACCAATATCATCCATGCTGGCAGTGCTATCATCCATGCACGCTTTCAGACGGGTCACAGCTTCAGGTAACACGAATATTTCGGTAGCTTTTGAAGCAATTTCAGACACATTTTTCATACTAAAGCCTCTGCTGCGAAAGCAATCCTTATAAATACTTATTCACAACAATTTCCATTCTCTGCACTACTGATATAGCGCATCTCTGCTGGCACTGCCACTGAATTGGCGCCATTATTCCAAGTGTAGCTGAAATTTCAAAGTATTCCCGCCCAAAGGGGGCCGCACTGCGACTAGCGCCGAGGTTTGCAGAGATTTCACTAAGTCAGTCACGCGTTTGTTTATCGGGCAGGCAATACCGCTCTGGGCGCCCTGCTCTGCCACAGCACCGTTGAGATAATCAATTTCGGTTACCCGCCCGGCCTGCAAATCCCACCAGATGGAAGAGCGCGCAGTAGGTTCTATATGCAACATAGCGCTGGCCAGGCGCTTAAACAGCCAGTCAGGTAAACGCAAAACGGCAGGTAAATAGCGAGCCGGCACCCGGGTTAGTTCGGGGAGCCTGATGTGGCGGGCGGCAGTCACCGCTAACAGCTCATCCATCAGCGCCGCGATCACCTGCCGGCAACCTCTGTCCAGCAGCATGGTTCTGACCGGCTGATTAACAACAGTATTGATACTGTTTGCCAGATTGAGCTGCAACTTAGCCCAGGCGACGGCTTCAATGTTCTTGTGCCAGAAGAGCGTCAGAAGTTTATGTTGCACCGCGCTCAGCGCTTTTTTTAGCTCAGGCGCCAGCTCCCCTTGTTGCTCCACGTAAAACTCCCCTTCCGTGGTCTTTTGCAACTGCTTTAGTGATTCATTCCAAACCACATTGCAGCCCACAATGCCCTGTAAAACGTGAATACCTGGTAAGTATTTTCGCGCTAGCGCTGCTGCGCCAAGCCCGTTCTGACAACAAACGACAATACAATCCGACGCGATCACCGGCTGAAAACGCGTCAGCATTTCTGCTAATGCCGTATTTTTAACTGTCAGCCAGATAATGCTGCGTTCAATTTTCGTCGGCAGCTCCGCCAGGTAATCTCCTGCGCTCGCTTTAGAACCTGCTTCGTTACCGGCATAGTCGGTCAGGGTTACTCCCTCATGCAGCCGCTCCAGCCAGATTGGTCGTCCAATAAAACTCACCTTGGCAGACTAGCCAATGATGCCGCCGAGAAAGCCACCAATTAAACCACTACCGGCAATGACATGCTGATATTGCGCCATAAAAATTATCCAGGCGATGAAATAACATTTTATTATATCATGTATGGACTGCTGCCTCCTGAGAAGAGATGCCAGACTACTCCGGATTGAAATCCAGACTCACAGAATTCACGCAATATCGCTGGCCGGTAGGTGCCGGACCGTCACTGAATACGTGTCCCAGGTGGGCATCACAGTTTTTGCAATAAATCTCGGTACGGCGCATGCCATGACTTTCATCAAAGCGATAACCGACGTTGTCGTCTTCACTTTGCGAGAAAAACGACGGCCAGCCACAGCCCGATTCAAACTTTGTAGTATCGTCGAACAGTTTTACGCCACAGCATTTACATACATAGCTGCCACTGCGCGACTCATACAATAAAGTACCGGAGAATGGCCGCTCAGTGCCGGCAAGGCGGGTAACCCGGTATTCCTCTTCGGTGAGTTTATCGCGCCATTGATCGTTGTCAGCCATGATTATCTCCTCGTACTTGCAGATCTGCTACTAGATAAGCTGCAGCGGACGGGATGGATCACTCCATTCAATATGGTATTTCTCTGCCGCCGGTTTATCGGTGCGCGAGAATGTGTGAGCGCCGAAGAAATCTCGCTGGCCCTGCAACAGATTCGCCGGTAACACCGCCGTACGGTAAGAATCATAGTAACTTAGCGCCGACATCATGGCCGGACAGGCAACGCCCTGCACTGCGCTGAGGGCAACAGTGGCTCGCCAGTCGGCCTGATAAGTAGCGATTTGTTCGGCAAAGAACGGATCCACCAGCAAGTTAGGCAGATTGATATCGCGGTCGAAAGCGTTAGAAATGGACTGCAGGAATACCGCCCGGATAATACAACCAGCACGCCAGATTTTGGCAATCTCAGCAAAGTGCAGCGTCCAGCCCTGCTCTTGTGCCGCCGCATTCATAAGCTGGAAACCCTGTGCGTAAGCACAGATTTTAGAGCAATAGAGCGCATGTTCCAGCTGATTGATGACTGTTTCGCGCTGAGCTTCGTTAACCTCTGCCACTTCAGGGCCGGCCAGTACCTTAGCCGCCTCAACCCGTTCGGCTTTAAGCGCTGACAGGCTGCGGGCGAATACCGCCTGAGCGATTGTTTGCGCCGGGCTGCCGGTTTGCAGAGCGCTTACGGCCGTCCACAGACCGGTACCTTTCATCCCCGCTTTGTCGAGGATCACATCAACCAGCGGCTGCTGTGTTTCCGGATCCTGCTGGTCGAGCACTTCCGCACTGATTTCAATTAAGTAGGAATCTAGCGGCCCCTGATTCCAGCGACGGAAAACAGCGGCAATTTCGCCAGGTGTCATGCCCAGCGCCACGCGCATTATCTGGTAAGCCTCGCAGATTAGCTGCATATCGGCATACTCAATGCCGTTGTGGACCATTTTAACGTAATGGCCGGCACCATTGGGGCCAATGTAAGCAGCACAGGGTTCGCCGTGCTTAACCGGCTCTCCAGGCGTAGCGGTTTCAATGGGTTTACCGGTTTCCGGATCAACCTTGGCGGCAATAGCACGTAACATCGGGCCAACACGCTCCCAGGCTTTTTGCGAGCCTGATGGCATTAATGAGGGGCCAAAACGGGCGCCTACCTCACCGCCGGAAACGGCAGTGGTAAAGAACAGGAACTTATCTGCAAAGCGTTGTTCACGCGCTACCGAGTCACTCCACAAGCTGTTGCCGGTATCGATGATCACATCTTCGCTATCAATACCCGCGGCAATTAGTTGTTCACACACCATATCCACCGGCTTACCTGCTGGGATAGAAAGTAAAATAACGGCGGGTGAAACCAGTGAACTGCGTAGCGCTTCGAGAGTATGCACTGGTACGATCCGGGTGGAATCTGCACCATTTTCATTGCGGTCCTGAGCAACAATGGCATCAATTCGTTTAGCGTCTAAATCAAAACACGCTACCTGATAACCATGATCAGCCAGGTTGAGGGCCAGGTTTTTACCCATAACACCTAAACCAATGACACCAATATCACATGAATTATTCGGCTGAGAACCACCACTATTTTGCATCAAAAAACCCTCTACACTTCGATGGGTGGGCATAATACCATCGACTTACGGAATGAAAAGCACAACCGGCCGATTATCGCTATTTAATAGGCCGACTGCCGGTTTTAAACAGGTAAGGTGAGTATACCAGTGTTTAGCCATTAACTCCGAATTTAGCCCAGGCCTTTTCACTAACGTGGAAAGTCGGTATACCGGAACAAGGCAAAGGAATGCGCCGCCTGTAAAAACTGGTGCTGGATGCGCAGACCGGGCTGTTTGGCCGGGTGGCTGTAACGGGTATCCAGTACCAACGACCAGCCGCCGTTAGGCGACTTTAACGGCGTATTGAATTTAATATCCCGATTACTGGTATTAAAACACAACAGCCAGTGCTCGCACTTATCGCCCGCTTCCTGATGACCAATAATTTCTACCGCAAAGGCTTTGTTGCCGCCGGCCTGCCAGTCATCATCTCCTTTGCCTGAGCCATCGGGCTTATACCAGTTAACTTCGGAAACATTGGAATGCAGTTGATAAGCATCGTCTGGCAGATACATGCGGCTTAGCAGTTCAGACTGCTGGCGAATGGCAATCACCTGTTGGCAATAGGCCAGAAAATCCTGCCGGTACTTATCCAATTCCCAGTCATACCAACTGATCTCATTGTCCTGGCAATAAGCATTGTTATTACCCTGCTGGGTGCGACTCAGCTCGTCACCGCCAAGAATATGCGGGGTGCCCTGAGAAAACAGCAAGGTGGCAAACAGGTTACGTTTTTGCTGAGCCCGCATGGCCAGAATAGACTTATCCTGTGTTTCGCCTTCCACGCCGTAGTTGGCCGACAGGTTATGACCATGGCCATCGCGATTTTCTTCGCCGTTGGCTTCATTGTGCCGTTCCGCATAACTCACCAGATCGTGCAACGTGAACCCATCATGGTAGGTCACGTTATTTACCGAGGTATTGATAGAACGATAACCCTTGTGAAAGACATCCCTTGAGCCCATTAAGCGCGTGGCAAAATCAGCGGTGGTGCCTTTATCGCCGCGCCAGAACGCTCTGACACAGTCGCGGAATTTATCGTTACATTCCAGCCAACGGGCACCAAATGTACCCAGCTGATAGCCACCGGGGCCGATATCCCAGGGCTCAGCAATTAATACCGCAGACTTCAACACCGGATCCTGATGGATAGCGCGAAGTAACCCGGCAAAAACTGAGAATTGCTGTGGATCGCGTCCCAGACAGGCGGCCAGATCAAAGCGGAAACCATCAACACCAATTTCGCTTACCCAGTAACGCAACGCATCCATGATAAGGGTGGTCATGATTGGGTGAGCAGAATACACCGTGTTACCACAGCCTGAGTGGTTGCTGTATACCAGTCCGCCTTTTGCGGTTTGCTCCATCAGATAAGCCTGATGCGGGAACATGCCTCTGAAGCAGAGTACCGGGCCATCTTTACCACCCTCTGCCGTATGGTTATAAACCACATCAACAATGACTTCGAGCCCGGCTTTATGATATTCGTCGACCATGGTTTTACATTCACTAAGCGGATCGCTGTGAGCGTAGCGTGGCTCGGGGGCAAAGTAATTTACCGGATTGTAGCCCCAGTAATTGGTAAGCCCTTTTTCGGTAATGTACGGCTCAGGCATGAACGACGCTAATGGCATAAACTGCACCGAGGTAATTCCCAGTGACTTCAGGTGACTAAGAACCGCCGGATGGCTGGCACCGAGATATTTGCCCTGCTGTTCTGCCGGTACGTCCGGATGGCGCTGCGTAAGCCCTTTCACATGGGCTTCATAAAGAATACGGCGATGTTTCTCGATGGCTGGCTTGGGTGGCCGCGCTGCGGACTCTGGCGCCGCGACCACCACACCTTTCGCTACCATAAACTGGCTGTCCCCCTGGTACTGGCGGGCATTCCAATGCATAGGGCGGCTTAACTGCCGGGCATAGGGGTCGATAAGCAATTTATCGGTGGGCGAATAGTGCAGGCTTTCACTGCCGCGGTCTACACGGTAACCATACAACATGCCCTCGCCCACACCTTTGATGCGGGCGTGCCATACATCTCCGGATTTCGCCGGCATAACAATTTCATCAAGGGTTTCTTCGGTGTCGGCATGAAACAGGCACAGGATAACCGCTCTTGCGTCCGTGCAGGTCACCGCAAAATTACATCCCTCTTCCGTTAGCGTAGCGCCTAGTGGAAAAGGACTGCCTAAATCTACTTCCCTGGAGGTAAAGTTCAGTGCGCCGCTCAAGGTCACTCCTTGTTAAATACAATAAATAATGTTGCCAGTGGGGGTAAATTCACATTAATTGAGTAAGGCTGATGATTCCATGGCACAGGCTCGGCCACACACTGCTTTGCTGTTGCAGCACCACTCCCCCAATATACGCTATCATCAGTGTTCAATACCAGTTGGTATTCGCCCGGTTGTTGCACGCCGATACGGAAGTTTTCCCGCGGTGTTGGCGTCATGTTGCTGATCACATAAACCTGCTGCGTGCCATTTAAGCTGTGACGTACAAAAGAAAACACACTTTGTTCATGGTTATGCAGGTCAATCCAGTCAAATCCGGCTGGCTCGTGATCTCTCTGGTGTAGCGCTGGCAAAGCTTTGTACAGATGATTTAAGTCACGGTACAGACGCTGTATGCCCTGGTGCTTATCAAAATCCAGCAGACGCCAGTCGACCGATGCATCGTGATTCCATTCGCTGCTCTGGCCAATTTCGTTGCCCATAAAATTGAGTTTTTTGCCCGGGTGGCCGTACATAAACGCAGCGTAACAACGGTGGTTGGCCGCCTGTTGCCATTCGTCACCAGGCATTTTACCAATCAGACTGCCTTTACCGTGGACCACTTCATCATGGGAAATCGGTAACACAAAATTCTCGTCAAAGGCATACACCATACTGAAGGTCATTTCAGAGTGGTGGTAAGTACGGTAGGCCGGATCCTTGCTGATATAATGCAGGGAGTCATGCATCCAGCCCATGTTCCATTTAAAACCAAAGCCCAGCCCGCCATCAAAGACCGGTCGTGAAACTTTTGGAAAGCTGGTGGACTCTTCGGCAATGGTCATCGCATGAGGGAAATGCCGATACACTTCCTCGTTCATCCACTTCAGCAGGCTGATTGCCTCGAGATTTTCATTACCGCCATGAACATTGGGGATCCATTCGCCGTCTTCCCGCGAATAATCGAGATACAACATACTGGCTACCGCGTCGACACGCAAACCATCAACGTGGAAGTGCTCGAGCCAGTACAGGGCGTTAGCAACCAGAAACTGTCTTACCGTATCCTTACCAAAGTCATAGATACAGGAGTTCCAGTCGGGATGCCAGCCGCGGCGCGGATCGGCATACTCATACACATGACTACCGTCAAAGCGGGCCAGGCCATGGCCATCTTCCGGGAAGTGTGCCGGTACCCAATCGATAATAACGCCAATATCGTTCTGGTGGCAGGTATCAACAAAAAACTTAAAGTCGTCAGGCGAACCAAAGCGACTGGTGGGAGCAAATAAGCCTACCGGCTGATAGCCCCAGGAGCCGTCGAACGGAAACTCTGAAACCGGCAGCAGCTCAATGTGGGTGTAGCCCATTTCGGTAACATAGGCGACCAGTTCTTCGGCCAGTTCGCGATAGCTGAGATAGCGCTGTTCGGGGTTACCCGGTCGCTTCCACGAGCCCAGATGAACCTCGTAAACGCTCATGGGAGTCTGGTATTTATTCTGCTTCGCGGCTTTTTCGAGCCACTTTGCATCATGCCATTCATAGCGCTCGTGGTCGTATATCAGCGACGCATGAGAAGGATATTGCTCGGCATAAAAACCCAGCGGATCGGCTTTGTGCGGTAGCTGATGGCCATTGGCATCCTTAACCTGATACTTATACCGCGTTCCTTCTGCAAGTCCCGGCACAACCAGTACCCAGTAACCCATATCGGTTTTTTGCATGGGATGGCACCGTCCGTCCCAACCGTTAAAGTCGCCAATCACCGATACCGCGGACGCATTCGGTGCAAACACCGCAAATCTTATGGCCTCGGCGTTGAATCCGTCACGCTCCAGGGTAATACGCTGCGCCCCTGCCTGGCGGTACAGGTTTTGCGGCTTATGATCAATAAAATGCACCGCATGATAGGCTTCGGCCTGAAACTGATACGGATCGGCGACCAGCGATTCACCGTCATCGGTCGTCACCTTTAACTGATAGGCTGACGTGCTGCTAAGCCCCTCAATGACGCCATTAAACAGTCCGTCACCGTTAACAGATGTCAGTGACCCGAGTGGTTCAGCCGATACTGCGTCGACCACCTCAACCGCCTGCGCGCCAGGTTGCCAGTACTGCACAAAGGTATTCGTGCCATTAAATTGCGGGCCTAACACGGCGAACGGGTGCTGGCACTGTGCCTGAGCTAACTGTCCTTCAAATTGCATTCCTCACTCCTACTTCATCTGCGGCGTTGCGATTAATTTACTGCCTGTCCTGCTAGCGGCCGGTGTTTTACCGACTGGCTTCCTGACGGCCCGCGTCAATACCGGCGGCAAGCGACTGAATATCCTCGTCGGCGAAAATGCTTTCCAGATTGCGTGAAAGCTTACGACGCCAATTTGGATACTCCATAAATGTGCCCGGAATATTGACCGGTTTATCCATTTGCAGCCAGTCTTCGAGCTGCAGGCTCAGTAACGCACTGCTGCCATAAGCCATATGCGTCTGCAAGGCGAAGTTGAGTTCACGGCTCATACCCGTGACATTCACATCTCTGCCCACTTCGTCCCCTGCCCGACCATGGCCGTGCAGCGAATTAAGAATTTCCTGCTTATCTTCGTGACGGGAAGCATACAAGGTTTGTAGCACATCGTCGTCGGTATACAAGCCTAATTGCTTACCCAACTCTAAATCCAGGCAATGCCAGTAGCCTATCAGGGTTGGCATATCATGGGTGGTCAGAGTCGACATACTTTGCTGCGGATAGTGCGCCGGTGAATAAAAACCACCGTCTTCGGCTTTTTCAAAAAAGAACACCCGGTAGGAGTACACGCCGTTATCCGCCAGTACCTGACGAATTTCTTCTGGTACGGTACCAAGGTCTTCGCCTATTACCATTGCCTGATTACGATGACTTTCCAGCGCCAGAATGCCGAGTAAATCTTCCAGTGGGTAATACACATATCCACCTTCTTTAGCATGATCGCCCTGACATACCCACCACAGGCGTAATAGCCCCATAGCGTGGTCAATTCGCAGCGCGCCGGACGATTGCATATTGCTGGTAAACAAATCAATGATTGGCTGATACGCCTGTTGGTAGAGGATCTCGGGATCCATTGGTGGCAGGCCCCAGTTCTGACCGAGCGGGCCAAGGATATCCGGCGGCGCGCCGACACTGGCAGCGGTACAGTAAAGGTCTTTATTGCCCCAGATTTCCGCACTGCCTTCGCTCACTCCCACCGCTAAGTCGCGATAAATGCCCACAGGCATTCCCGCTGCAATAGCGGCCTGATTGGCTTTTTCGAGCTGTTCTGCGGCCTGCCATTGCAGGAACATGTAAAACTGCACGCGCTTTTTGTGTTTTTTGGCAAACTTTGCTACCGCTTCGTTGTGGAAATCGCGCCAGTTTTCCGGGAATACCGGCCAGCCCCATGCATCCTTACCGTCATTTTGCAGATATTCCTGCATGGCATCGTAGGTGGCCTGCATCACAAGGCTTTCGCCACCGGCTTTTATGAACGCTTTAAACTCACGGTTTTGTTTGCTGTTTTTCTTCAGATAAGCGTTGTAATACTCATCAAAAAGGCTGTTGAGTGCAGCCATTTTAAGCTCGGTCACCAGACTGTAGTCGACATACTCCACGCTTCGGGCTGTTTCGAGGCGAGCCTGAAACTCCTCGGCGTTGACCACGGCCTGCACAGCAGCACTGTTATATTCCGGTAATGCCGTCACATCTATGTAAAGAAAATTCAGCCAGCGTCGCGACGACGGTCCGTACGGACTGCACGCTTCAGGGTTTGAAGGATACAGGGCATGAATAGGGTTCAGGCCAATAAACCCGGCGCCCTGCTTGCCCGCTTTAGTGACTAACTGGGCTAAATCAGAAAAGTCCCCAATGCCCCAGTTATTTTCACTACGCAAGCAATACAGCTGAACACTCAGGCCCCACAACTTTTTACCTGCCTTAATAGCCTCGGGCTGATAACAGGCACCAGGTGCCACGATGTAGCGCATTTCGGCGATAACAGTTTGTTCTTCACACAATGAGATACAGTGGTAACCGCAGGGAAGTTCCTGTGGAAGTGCTATACTGTATTCATGAAATTCCAGGTCATCAACCATACCAACATTGAGCAAAGTTTGATCAACTGGTATAACTGTAAAGGTATGACTCTCACCTTCTTCGAGGTCAATATTAACGGTGTATTCCGTATTGACCGAAGCCAGTGGCAAGCGCAGGCGAATTTGTTTTTCGTCTTCAGTGCGCTGCACGCAAACCGGATCGAGCAGCTGAGACCATACCGTAGCGATCTCCGTATCGAGCTGTTCAGCTATCACTGATTCGTTACTGATGTCATATCCGAGAGCCTGAAGAAGTTTCGCTTTACTGGTTTCGGAAATTGTCGCTGGGTTACCCCATGCATCAACGTATTGGGTTTCTACGCCCCGCATTTCGGCAAGCTTTTGCAAAACCTGATTAGTCATAGTTGTTCCTGTGTGTGAGGTTTGCCTGAAAAGCAAACCGGGTGGCATAGGCCATTTAACAATACTCTACATTATTGTTGAAGATGTTCAGACGTAAAATTGAATACGTTTGCATTGGCATTTCTGTAATTTTGCAACAAAAATAGCATAAAGTTTTGCCTTAGGTGTAGTTTTGATCCATACTTTACGTAATTATTTTTCAATCTATTAACTAACGATACAGAGGCATGTTATGACAATTCGCGTCGGGATCAATGGGTTTGGCCGCATCGGACGACTCGTGATGCGTGCTGCACAAAGCAGACAAGACATTGAAATAGTTGGTATTAATGATTTATTGGACCCAGATTACATTGCATACCTATTAAAGTACGATTCAACACATGGCATCTTCGACGCTGACGTAAGCGTTGATAACGGCCATTTGATCGTTAACGGTAAAAAAATCCGTGTTACCTCAGAAAGAGATCCTGCTCAGTTAAACTGGTCAGAAGTGGATGCCGACGTAGTTGTCGAATCTACCGGACTGTTCCTGACTAAAGAAACAGCCAGCAAGCACATCGAAGCAGGCGCGAAGAAGGTAGTCATGTCGGCACCTTCAAAAGATGACACGCCGATGTTTGTTATGGGTGTAAACCACGATAGCTACGCAGGTGAGAGCATTGTTTCTAATGCATCATGCACCACTAACTGTCTGGCACCAGTAGCTAAGGTACTGAACGACAAGTTTGGTATTGTAGACGGTCTGATGACTACCGTTCACGCAACCACTGCAACCCAGAAAACGGTTGATGGCCCATCTCAGAAAGATTGGCGTGGTGGCCGCGGTGCGGGTCAGAACATCATTCCTTCATCAACTGGTGCAGCAAAAGCGGTAGGTAAAGTTATCCCTGCCCTTAACGGTAAGTTGACTGGTATGGCGTTCCGCGTGCCTACGCCTAACGTATCTGTGGTTGACTTAACGGTAAACCTGGCCAAGCCAACCAGCTATGAAGCTATCTGTGAAGCCATGAAAGCCGCTTCTGAAGGCGAGCTGAAAGGCGTTCTGGGTTACACCGAAGATGCCGTAGTATCTAACGACTTCGTTGGCGATGCACGCACCAGCGTATTTGATGCGACTGCAGGTATTGCCCTGACTGACACATTCGTAAAAGTTGTATCCTGGTACGACAACGAATGGGGTTATTCAAACAAGGTACTTGAACTGGTTGCTCATATCAGCAAGTAATCCCCTCTGGTGATAACGAAAAAGGTGCGATTTTTATCGCACCTTTTTTATTTATCAGGCAAGATAAGCATTGCCAGGCCACCTCAGGATAGTCGATATCAACGCGTTGCGGTTTGCCTGACTTGCAGACGTATCTAATTCTGCTCATCGCCCGTTACCCAGCGCGGCCGAAGGTACGTTGAGGTGACACGGAAATCAACAACAATAAATGGCATTAAGTACCGACTTAACTGACCAAAAAAAGGGTCAAGGGATATCACGAATGAATGACCAAACTTATCAGATAGAAGAAAAAGACGGTAATCGCTTCGTTACCGTATCCAACGCATCAGCGAGTTGTCGCATCAGTCTGTTTGGTGGACACGTGCTGTCGTTTATTCCAAGCCATGACAACCGTGACCGTTTATGGGTCAGCCCGGTAGCCGTACTTAATGGTGAACGCCCTATTCGTGGCGGGATCCCACTTTGCTGGCCCTGGTTCAGCGATGCACACGGCAAAGCAAAAGGCGAACTGCCCTCCCACGGTTTTCTGCGTACCCAGATGTGGGACATCAGTGAGTTTAACTGCGACGGTACCACCTCAGAAATGGTGCTGACACCTGCCACCACCAAAGGCCCGGGCTTCAATTATGAATGCGCGGTAAAGTTACGCCTGAAGATTGCCAGCGAACTTACCGTCAGCCTGGAAACCACCAGTCTGGAAGAACAACAAGCCTTCACACTCAATTGTGCCCTGCATACTTATTTCGATGTGAATAATATCGCCGACGTGGCGCTGGAAGGCCTGTCGGGTGAATATAAAGACAAACTGGAAGACTGGGCAGTAAAACCGGCACCAACGCCGTATACTTTCAGTGGCGAAACCGATCGCATTCATCAGGAAGCGCCAGAAACATTAACCATCGTTGCCAATCAGTCGCCTTATATTACCATTGGCTCAGCGGGTCACGATAGTATTGTGGTTTGGAATCCCTGGCAATCCGCAGCCTCAATGAGTGATATGGACGCCTTCGGTTACAAACAAATGCTGTGTGTGGAAACCGCTGTGACTAACGGTACCAGACTTAATCCAGGCGACGTTCATACGCTTACCCAGGTAATTGCTTAAGCACCCTGACGCCGACCAGCACTATAAACAAGCATTAAAAAAGGGTACGTCCATGAACGTACCCTTTTTATATTCTCTGCAAGAAATTACTTACTGGCGTTAGCTACCGCTTCTTTAGCCAGGCCGGTAATGCGATCCCAGTCGCCGTTCGTGATAGCATCGTCCGGTGCCAACCACGAACCACCTACGCAGCGTACATTAGGTAACGCCAGGTATTCGTTGTAGTTATTCGGGCCGATACCGCCGGTAGGACAAAATACCGTTTCAGGGAACGGACCACTGATAGATTTAATGGCTTTCACACCACCAGACGCTTCAGCCGGGAAAAACTTCAGGTAGGTATAACCTGCATCTTTTGCTTTCATCAGATCAGAGGTTGATGAAATACCCGGAATCAGCGGGATTTCGAAGTCGTGACCCGCTTTTAACAGGTCATCAGTCATACCCGGACTGATAGCAAACTTAGCGCCTGCCTCAACAACCTGTTTCAGCTGCTGAGCGTTGGTCACAGTGCCAGCGCCAATTAACGCATCAGGAACTTCATCTGCAATTCGCTTAATCACATCCAGCGCAGCCGGGGTACGTAAGGTCACTTCCAGTACTTTAATGCCACCTGCCATCAGCGCATGAGCCAGCGGCACCGCTTTTTCCACATCTTCAATAACCAGTACCGGCACTACCGGGCCTGCGGCGAAGATGTCTGCAGGTGAACTTTTCCAATTAGTCATAAAATCAACTCGCAATCTGTTGTTGTAAATACGCTGATGCGCCTAATAAACCGTGGTCCGGCTCATTAATCAGGTATGTCGGAATATCTTTAACGTAATGTTTCATGCGTCCTTTGGCTTCAAAACGGGCTCTGAAATCGCTGTTGATCAGAAACTCCGTGAAGCGGGTAGCAATACCGCCACCAATAAATACGCCGCCGGTTGTGGCCAGATTCAGTGCCAGGTTACCGGCGAAACTACCCATGATCCGACAGAACTGGGTCAGCGCAGACAAGCACACTTCGCACTGGCCATTTAATGCCTGTTCGGTTACCTGAGCCGGATCGGTAATTGCCGGCTCTACCCCCTGATGCAGAGACAGGGCGCGATAGATATTGAGTAACCCGCGACCAGATAACACATCTTCGGCAGAGACCCGGTCGAGTTCATTTTGCAGATGACGCCACACGACGATGTCTGTTTCATCAACCGGCGCAAAATCCACGTGACCACCTTCCCCATCCAGTGTTTTCCACCCTTCAACAGTGTGCATCATGTGCTCAACGCCTAAACCGGTGCCGGCACCAAAGACGGCCACGTTACCTTTATCAATCGATTGACCGGTGCCAATCTGGATAAGCTGGTCTGCACCCAGCACCGGCAGTGAATGAGCCACCGCGGTAAAGTCGTTAATCACATGCAAATCATGAAGTTCAAGCTGTTGCTTTAACGCGCGCTGCGAAAAAGTCCAGCTGTGATTAGTCATTGCTACTTCGTCACCGGTAACCGGACAGGCAATAGCGATACAGCCTGCACTGAAAGATTTACCGGTGTCAGAAAAATACTGTTTCAGAGCAACATCAATGCTGGCAAAGTCGTTACACAGATACTTCTTAATATTGCTCAGGCCGCTTTCGGTTATGGTAGCAACACGAATGTTCGTGCCGCCTACATCTGCAGCAAACCAGGCGCTCATACATTTTGCTCCTGCGTGTAAAACAGTGTACAGGCACCTTCTTCTGCGCCGGAGATCACGCCGCGCATACCGCCAAATAACTCACGGCCCATGCCTTCATGCTGCATGGTCAGATCGGCTACCGCTGCAGTACGTTGCGCCAGGGTTGCTTCGTCAACGTGCAGGGTTAATGAACCGGTTTTGGTATCCAATTCAATAATGTCACCACTTTCCACTTTTGCCAGTAAGCCGCCTAAGAAGGCTTCCGGGGTAACATGGATAGCGGCCGGTACTTTACCGGATGCGCCGGACATACGGCCATCAGTAACCAGCGCTACGTTGTAACCACGGTCCTGCAGTACACCCAGAGGTGGCGTTAAACGGTGCAGTTCCGGCATACCAATCGCTGCAGGGCCCTGGAAACGAACGACCACAATGCAGTCTTTATCCAGTTCACCAGATTTAAACGCCGCGTCGAGCTGATACTGGTCTTCAAATACCACGGCTGGCGCTTTAAGGGTGCAATGCGGGTTTCGCAGTGCAGAGGTCTTGATCACTGCGCGGCCCAGGTTACCTGACAATACGTTCAGGCCGCCATCTGGCTTGAAGGGCGCCTCAACACTGGCAAATACTTCAGTGTCGTGGGATTTAACCGGGCCATCGCGCCAGGTGACTTCACCGTCTACCAGGGCTGGTTCCTTGGTGTACAGATCCAGTCCGTCACCGACGATGGTTTTCACATCGTTATGGATAAGGCCGGCATCGAGTAACTGTTTGAACAATAGCGCCATGCCGCCAGCTGCCACAAAGTGGTTGATGTCAGCAGAGCCGTTCGGATAAATACGGGTTAACAGCGGTACCGCATTCGAAAGCTCTGAGAAATCATCCCAGGTTACGATAATGCCGGCAGCACGTGCTACGGCAATAAGGTGCATGGTGTGGTTAGTTGAACCACCTGTAGCCAGCAAGGCTACGATACCGTTTACGATAGCTTTTTCGTCAACGATATGGCCGATTGGCGTGTAGTTGTCACCCAGTGCAGTCAGACGTGTAACCTGACGAGACGCCGCTTTGGTTAACGCATCACGTAATTCTGTGCCCGGGTTAACAAAAGACGAACCCGGTAAATGCAGCCCCATCATTTCAACCACTAACTGGTTACTGTTGGCCGTACCGTAGAAAGTACAGGTACCAGCAGAATGGTAAGACTGCGATTCAGCTTCAAGCAGTTCGTCACGACCAACTTTACCTTCGGCAAATGCCTGACGAACTCGCGCTTTTTCTTTATTCGGTAAGCCGCTTGGCATTGGTCCGGCCGGTACAAATACCGTTGGCAGATGGCCAAAGCTCAGCGAGCCCATCAGTAATCCCGGGACAATTTTGTCACAGATACCGAGCATCATGGCACCGTCGAACATGTTATGAGAGAGCGCAACTGCCGCCGATTGGGCGATAACATCACGACTCATCAGGCTCAGTTCCATGCCAGGGTTACCCTGAGTAACACCGTCACACATGGCTGGTACACCACCGGCAAACTGGGCAACGCTGCCCACTTCCCTGACCGCTTCCTTAATAATCTGCGGGTAGGTTTCGTAAGGCTGGTGCGCCGACAACATATCATTGTATGAAGACACAATCGCAATGTTGGCCTTGGTCATACTGCGCAAGTCAGTTTTATCGCTGGTGTTACACGCAGCGAAACCATGTGCCAGGTTACCGCAAGACAACACGCCACGGTGTGGACCTTGTCCACGGGCGCGCTCGATTTTTGCCAGATAAGCCTGACGGCTGGCTTTACTGCGCTCTATTATGCGCTGCGTAACTTCGTTTACCTGTGTATTCATTACTGACTCCTACGGTGCCCATTTCAAGGTCACTTGTGCTGCGTTAATTACAGCAACAATTGGCTTTTCAGTGGCCGTGGCATTGGCAACTGCGTCTTCAAGTACCTGACGTTTCTTATCACCGGTCAGGTGTAGATAAATATTTCGGCTGGCGATAATCGCTGGCAGCGTCAGCGACATACGCTGATGAGGTGCCGTAGTCGGCTGCGTAGCAATACACACCCGGCCGCTGTTCATGGCCAGACCATCTTCGAGTTGTTCACAGCACGGGAACAATGAAGCGGTATGGCCATCCTCGCCCATACCCAGGATCAGCACATCAAATGGCTGCGACATGGCAGCTAAGCGGCTTTCGCACGCTACTGCTGCATCGGTGGCATCGGCCTCCGCCGATTTTATTTCAATAAAACGCGCTTCACTGGCTTTACCAACCAGTAGGTTGTCTTTCACCAGGCGCGTGTTACTGGCATCACTGCTTTCATCTACCCAACGCTCGTCAACCAGTGAAACATCCACACTGGCCCAGTCGATATCGGTTTCGCTTAATGCTTTAAACAGCGGTAGCGGAGTACGACCACCGCTGACCATCAGACTTGCCCGCCCTCGCTGAGCAACGCCTGCGGAAAGCTTTTCAGCAATCTCTGCGGCAAATTCCTCATTCAGCGTTTCAGCACTTTCATATAATGATTGTGTTAATGGCATAATTATTTTTTCTTTGTAATTTTGCTTTCGTACCAGCTGCGGTCTTCGCGCGCCAGTAATCCAATTGAAGCCACCGGGCCCCAGGTACCAGCCTGGTAAGACTCTGGCGGTTCATTACTGGTGCGCCACGCTGCCAGTATTGAATCTACCCAGGTCCACGCTTGTTCGATTTCGTCGCGACGGACAAATAGCGCCTGATTACCGAGCATCACTTCCAGCAACAGCTTTTCGTACGCGTCCGGAATGCGATCGTCAGAAAACTCTTCGGAGAAACTCAGGTTAAGTTTGGATTTTTGCAAATCCATTGACCCTCTGCTGGTTAGCCCCGGCACCTTGTTCATTACGGTGATTTCGACACCTTCGTCAGGTTGCAGGCGAATAACCAGTTTGTTTGGAGGTAATGCGCTGAAGCTCTCCGTAAACAGGTTGTGCGGCTGACGTTTAAAGTAAATTACGACCTCAGACACCTTGGTTGGCAGACGCTTACCGGTTCTCAGGTAAAACGGCACACCGGCCCAGCGCCAGTTGTCGATTTCAGCTTTAATCGCTACGAAAGTCTCGGTTTTACTGACCGTATTGGCATCATCTTCCTCAAGATAACCCGGTACTTCCTTACCTTTAACAAAACCAGCGGTGTACTGACCGCGTACGGTTACGTCATTAACGTTGCTGGCATTGATTGGACGCAGAGCTTTCAGTACTTTTAGCTTTTCGTCACGAATGCTGTCGGCGTTAAGGTTCGCAGGCGGCTCCATGGCAACCAGCGACAAAATTTGCAACAGGTGGTTTTGTACCATGTCACGCATCTGGCCGGCATCGTCGAAGTAACCCCAACGGCCTTCAATGCCCACCGACTCTGCTACTGAAATCTGCACATGGTCGATGCAGTTATGATCCCAGTTGGTAGTGAAGATAGAGTTGGCGAAACGCAGTGCAATCAGGTTAAGTACCGTTTCTTTACCCAGATAATGGTCAATACGGTAAATCTGGCTCTCGTTGAAGTATTCAGCCACCTGTTCATTGATAACTTTCGATGATTTCAAATCGTGACCGATTGGCTTTTCAAGCACCAGGCGCACACTTGAATCAATAATATTACAGCCGTGTAAACCGCGGCAGATGTCACCATAGATAGCTGGCGGTGTCGCCAGATAACAAACCATGGTGCGTTCCGGATTTACATGCGATTCCAGCGCAGCGTAGCTAGCGATATCTTTCATATCGATTTGCGCATACGCCAGTCTTTCTTTAAATTTGCCCCAGGTTTCTTCGCAAACCGTTTCACCGGCAAACTCAGCCAGCGCATTCTTCACTTCTTCAACGTAATCTTCAGAGCTCAGCTCCTGACGAGCAACACCTACAATAGTTGTATCCGGATGCAACAACCCTGCTTTTTCGAGTTGGTATAAAGACGGCAACAGTTTGCGTCGAGAAAGGTCACCTTTGGTACCGAACAACACAAAATCGCAGGCTTCAAAAGAACTATCCATCACCATGAATTTGGCCTTATTTCAATTTATACAGTGGGCTGCTGTGATACAGCATGCCATCGTGGTAATTTGTTGCCATATAGTTAACAACAAATGTAGTAAAATTACAACTTTTGTTTCGCATTTGAATTAACAAAAAACTTTCTTCGCAGATTCACACCTCAACCTATGCATGGCGCTGACTTAATCGTGTAAGTTTAGCCTAAATACAACCAAAGTAGTAATCATTAAAAGGGCCTGAAACCGCCTTTATAACCGGTCGGTTACCTCGCACCAAGACACAATTAATTGTTTGCAGCACTAGTTTGTTTCGCACTATATATAAAGCAATTAAGCCAATTCATTATTCAATTGGTCATACAATATTAATTTTAAAGGCGTTACCAATTACCGCCATTTTTTGAATTTGATCATCCTGAAGTTTAATTTCGAGATGAAATACCGCAAATCATGTTAATAAATTACATTTTTCTTGTACGATCTTTCATATTCAGTAGTATAGCGCTTGGGAGAACACACTTTTCACACTCAGTGTTATTGAAAATAATATGAATATTTTAGAAAAAATCACACAGCACAAATCTGCGTTCAGTAAATCGGAACGTAAGGTGGCAGAAGTGATACTGGCAAATCCTCAATCAGCGATCCATTCCAGTATAGCAACTCTGGCTAAAATGTCAGATGTCAGCGAGCCAACGGTTAACCGTTTTTGTCGTCGTCTGGACACCAAAGGCTTTCCGGATTTTAAACTGCACCTCGCGCAAAGCCTGGCCAACGGCACGCCTTATGTTAACCGGCATGTAGACGAAAACGACGGTCCGGACGAATACACCAATAAGATATTTGAGTCGACCATGGCGTCGCTGGAAGTGGCCCGTCAATCTGTTTGTGTAAACACCGTCAACCGGGTGGTTGACCTGTTAACCCAGGCACAACGTATTTCGTTCTTTGGTCTGGGTGCCTCAGCATCTGTGGCTCATGATGCATTGAACAAGTTTTTCCGTTTTAATGTGCCAGTGGTGTATTTCGAAGATATTCTGATGCAGCGCATGAGCTGTATGAACTGTAACTCAGGCGACGTCGTCATGTTGTTTTCACACACCGGCCGCACCAAAAGCCTGGTAGAAATCGCCCAGATTGCTAAAGCTAACGATGCAACAGTGGTTGGCATTACATCGGCTGACAGCCCGTTGGCTAACGAATGTACCTATGTATTATCGCTGGAAGTCCCGGAAGATACCGACATGTATATGCCCATGGCCTCAAGGATTGCCCAGTTAACCCTGATAGATGTACTTGCCACCGGGTTTACACTGCGTCGTGGCAATAAGTTCCGTGAAAATCTTAAGCGTGTTAAAGATACGCTGCGTGGCTCCCGCTACGAAAAACGCGGCAACGAAGCCTAATCCTCTCCAAGAGGGCGGATTCTTCTGCCCGCTTTTTTACATCGCGTAAAAATTTTTTTTGATATCAGTTACCACCTTCCAATCCCTTCACCCACTCGCTAGCGCAGGGGTTAGCGGTTCATTTGTGTTACTTTTTATTGCCACCGCTGTTCAGACCATCATAAAGAATCTTTAATCAACCATTCACAATTTGGTCAAATTCGTCTACTATTTTGTAATTAAATTACGAAATAGATTTTCAGCTATACTTAATCACTGGTTGTCCCACATAAACTATTAACAAGCGATAACACACATGACTAGAAGAACGAAAATCCTGGCTACTTTAGGGCCTGCTACAGACACGCAAGAAAAAATTGAAGCGATTATTGCCGCCGGAGCAAACGTAGTACGCATGAATTTTTCCCATGGCCAGGCCGAAGATCATATTGAGCGCGCCAAGCGTGTACGCGCAGCTGCTGCCAAGCTGGGCAAATACGTAGCGATTTTAGGCGACCTGCAAGGGCCAAAAATCCGGGTTTCACGCTTTGCCAACGATAAAGTTTTCCTTAACGAAGGCGACCCGTTTGTGCTGGACGCAGAGCTGGACCGCGATGCAGGTAACGAGCAACAGGTTGGTATCGATTATAAGGCGCTGCCTGATGACGTTAGCACCGGCGATATCCTGTTACTCGACGATGGCCGTATTCAATTAGAAGTGACCGGCGTTGATGGCCGTAAAGTACTGACTAAAGTAACCGTAGGCGGCAAACTGTCTAATAATAAAGGCATCAACCGTCTGGGTGGCGGTTTATCTGCTGAAGCGCTGACTGAAAAAGATAAGCGTGACATCCTTACTGCCGCTGAAATTGGTGTTGATTACCTTGCTGTCTCTTTCCCACGCAGCGGTGCAGACCTGAACTATGCCCGCGAACTGGCCGAAGCAGCCGGCTGTAAAGCGAAAATCTGCGCCAAGGTAGAACGCGCTGAAGCCGTTGCTACTGATGAAGCCATTGATGACATTATCAGCGCATCAGACGCAGTAATGGTTGCCCGTGGCGATTTGGGTGTGGAAATTGGTGATGCCGAGCTGGTTGGTGTTCAGAAAAAACTGATCGCCCGCTCTCGCCAGTTAAATAAGGTGGTTATCACGGCAACTCAGATGATGGAGTCGATGATTGAAAGCCCAATGCCTACCCGTGCAGAAGTAATGGACGTGGCTAACGCCGTACTGGACGGTACCGATGCGGTTATGCTGTCAGCAGAAACTGCAGCAGGTAGCTATCCGGTTGAAACGGTAAAAGCCATGGCCCGTGTTTGTGAAGGCGCAGAAACCCACCCAAGTGTAAAAATCTCCAAGCACCGCATGGACGAACTATTTGGTTCAGTGCACGAGACTATCGCTTTATCAGCGGTTTATGCTGCTAACCACTTACCGGGTGTAAAGGCTATTGTAGGCTTAACTGAAAGTGGCAGCACGCCGCGTCTGATGTCGCGTATCACCACTACCCTGCCTATTGTTGCTATGTCACGTCACGAAGAAACGCTTAATCTGATGGCGTTATATCGTGGCGTAAAACCGGTTTTCTTTGACTCTCGCGACAGCGCACCTGGTGAGCTGCGTAAAGATGTTGTAGCTCTGCTGAAAGAGAAAAACCTGGTGGAAGACGGTGATATCGTGATCCTGACCCACGGTGACCGCATGGAAACTATCGGTGCTACTGACGCAATTAAAATTATCGTCGTAGAATAGTACGAGTAATACGCTGAATGCTGATGCCGGAAACGCCAATGGTGTTTCCGGCATCACTGTTTTTAATACGCCATAACCATCTAAGCCTCTGCACCTATAACACTGTTCATCAAGCACCAAAGCTCCCGGCAACTAATTACTCCAAACCGATTAATGCCAATTTTCGATTGAGCAACTTGTTAACGTCTGCCATTTTCAACAAAAGTCACCCGCCACTGACGCTGCCATAGAATATTAGCCCCCTGTAATTTTGCATAACATCCATGCTATCACCGTGAAAATTTGCGACACATTTAGCAAGCGTAACCAGCCTGCGCTTATAAAACCAGGCCGGATATTTTATAAGCTACTGTTTAAATTGACGATTTCCAACCTGGCATAGCACTCGCTTTATAAGTTATGACATTCCCCGTAGTGGGGTCATTCACTAAATTGGAGTGTATATATGACACGACTTGCAAAACTCATTGCCTTAACGCTTTCTCTTACCACCGGCGCAGTTTCTTCGGTTTACGCAGCCCAGAAAGTGCAGGACAACGAAAAAGCAATAAATCAAATTCAGACTTCTGTTGAACAACAACAGTTTGATGATTCAACGTTAGAAAAATTTACTGTGGCGATGTATGCAGTACAAGATGTTGCCAAAGAGTTTGAGGTTAAGCTGCAGCAAGAGCAGTCCACCGAAAAACAGCAACAATTGCAAGCGAGTGCTCGTGAGGCGATGGTTGACGAAATAAAGCAAGCTGGTCTCGAGGTAAAAACCTATACCACAATCGCTCAGCTGGTGCGTCAGGATGAAGCGCTACGCCAGCGTGTGATGAACATTGTTAACGACCAGGATAATAGCTAGACTTTCCTATCCGCAATGCGCCGCCGACTGGCGGCGCTTACTCTCAGAAACTAGCAGGGCCAGAGTGGCCGCTATGCAAATACAGTAAAGTAGTCTCCCGGTTCAAGTTCTGGCTTAGGTCCGGCGTCCTGTGCTGGCGTACCCAGATATAAGAAACCAACAATTTCGTTGTCGGCAGACACACCCAGACCCTCTTTTACAATGTTACAATGAGCATATTCGCCGGTGCGCCACATGCCCTGAAAGCCCTGAGCAACTGCAGCCATCTGCATGGCCATTGCCGCACAGCTGGCCGAGGCGAACTGTTCTACCTGAGGCACTTTTTCGTGTTCCTGATAGGCCGTGGTGATCACTATAATCATGGGCGCACGGGTGGGTAACTGCGGCGCGCGCTGAATTTCACGCTCCGTTTTATCATTATCAATTGCGGACTGCTCAAACAACGCACCGAGCTTATCGAGCCCTTTACCCTCACACACAATAAATCGCCATGGTTTAAGCGCTGCGTGATCCGGCGCCCGTAAAGCCGCACGTTTAATATTATCCAACGCCTCACCTGCCGGTGCCGGCGCGGTAAGTCGGGGCTGTGAGCGACGATTGATAACAAGTTCCAGTGCATCCATGGTGCTCTCCTTCTGGCAAAATTATTTAGTGTACTCGAGCTGATACGGGCTATTTCACAAAAAGACCAGCATACTGACAAGTGGTTTTAGTGTAATCCCCGAAAAAATAATTTATTGGCGATTAAAATGCCGTGCCAGATAATAATCAACACTCACATAACGCCCGCCACCAAAGCAGAACAACACCGTGAGCATTATAAAATAGGTTACTGCAAACTCTATCCCGTTGTTCAGGATCACGAAGTTACCGCTGGACGTCAGCCAGTCTATATAACCATGCTCGTTGAGAATGGCCTTTGCGGCAGACAATTTTTCGGGTGCTGCCATGACAGACTCATTCATTAACAATGTGCCATCGGCCAGCCAGCTACCTGCATCTGCAATGGCTGGCCAGCCGTTTTGCCAGTGTACGGTGATCATGGCCACTACCATGGTTATCATTAACGGGATGGCGGTTAACCGGGTAGCCAGGCCAAGCACTAAAAACACCGCTCCAATAAACTCACTCAATGCAGCCAGGCCGGCCAGTACAAATGGCAGCGGCAAACCCAACCCGTAGTCCTGATTCCCAAACCAGTCTACCGTGCTATCGAAGTTAGCCAGTTTCTGCCAGCCCGCCTGAGCCATAACCGGAGCCAGATATAACCTTGTCAGTAACAAGGGAATACCGCTCAGGGATGCTGCCATCCCATTTAATTTAGTATTTAACTTACGGATAATTGCGCTCACCAGGGTTTACCTCAATAATGCCAACTACGATAAAGACCGCGGGAATACGTTATTTCTTTCAATCGATGAGTCGTTTTTCTGAGTTAATGCAAAAAGGTCAGCGCAAGGTGAATTACAGGCAACGTCAGGGACGCCTGCTGATGACCCTGGCTGATGAACAGCACAAAGCCATTGCCAGGTTGATTCAGCAATGGCTGGATGATAGTGCTGACGAACATGCTGCATCCTCTGCCAATAAAAAGCGTCATAGATAAAGGTAATAACATTTCATTACAAAATTAACTCGCGATAATTTTTTGAATCGATAACATTAGGTTCTTTCGTTAATTAGGTAAGTAGTCAGTATGGCCGAAAAAAGTAAAAACTGGACCAAAGCTCTGTTTGTGGGGTTATGGACCGCCCTGAATTTTTGTCGAAAATTGTTTTTCAACGTTGTGTTTCTGGTCATTATTATCGGCATTATCGCCGTGGCCAGCCGTGAAGAGAGCGTCCCTCAGGTAACCCCTGGCAGCGCCCTGATGCTTACCCTTAATGGCGCACTGGTCATTCAGAAAACCGCGGTAGACCCGGTTTCTGAGTTTCTTCAGGAAGCGTTTGACGAAGAGCCGGATAACCCCGAAGTACTGGTTCGCGATGTGGTTAAAGTGCTCGAAAACGCCAAGGCTGATAAGCGTATTAAAGCGGTAGTACTTAACCTGCAGGGCTTACGAGGTGGCGGCCTGGATAAGCTACGTACCATTGCAGAAGCCATCGACGATTTTAAAACCTCAGGTAAGCCGGTACTGGCCGTTGGCGATTACTACACCCAGGCACAGTATTATCTGGCAGCTCATGCCGACAAAGTGTATCTCAACCCCATTGGCGGTGTTTCAATCGACGGGTATGCCAATTACGGTATGTACGTTAAGCGCGCGCTGGAAAAGCTTAAAGTGAATATGCACATTTTCCGTGTAGGTACGTTTAAGTCGGCGGTTGAACCCTATATCCGCGAAGATATGTCTGACGCAGCCAAAGAAATGAATGAGCGCTGGCTTAACCAGTACTGGGCGCAATATAAAACCGATGTTGCCGCAGCCCGCGGTGTGGACATCAATAACTTTGACGAAAGTCTTGAGGTGATGCTGGAGAACTTCGAGCAGGCCGGTGGCAACTCTGCCCAGTACGCCATTCAGAAAGGCTGGGTAGACGAAGTTAAAACCCGCGAGGAAGTGCGTCAGGAAATTATTGCCCTGGTTGGCAAAGACGAAAATAACCGTGCCGGTTTTAAACTCACCACCTACCGCAACTACAACCGGGTGATTAATCCGCCTATGCCCATGGTTGCCCGTCAGGGCGATAAAGTGGCCGTAGTAGTGGCTAAAGGCACTATTATGGACGGTGAACAGCGCGCCGGTAACATTGGTGGCAACAGCACCGCACAGTTACTGCGTCAGGCCCGACTTAATGAAGAGGTTAAAGCGGTCGTGCTGCAGGTAGACTCGCCAGGAGGCAGTGCATCTGCGTCTGAGATTATTCGTCAGGAAGTGCTTAATTTACGTAGCGCTGGCAAACCAGTGGTTGTTTCAATGAACACTTACGCCGCTTCCGGTGGTTACTGGATTTCGGCTTCGGCAGATAAGATTTTTGCCAGCCCAAGCACTATTACTGGTTCCATTGGTGTGTTTGCTGCACTGGCCACCTTTGAGGATGCCGCCGATTACCTGGGTGTTGATACCGATGGTGTCGCCACTACCGAAATGGCCGGATTTTCCACTTTGCGCGGTATTGACCCCATGTATAAGCAACTTATTCAGCGCAGTATCGAAAGCAAATACAGTGAATTTTTAAGCCTGGTTGCCAGTGAACGCGGTATGGATGTCAGTGCCGTTGATGATATTGCCCAGGGCCGTGTATGGATTGGTACCGACGCGCTGCAGATTGGCTTAGTGGATGAGCTGGGTACGCTGGATGATGCTGTAACGGCGGCTGCCGACCTGGCCGGTGTAGAAGATTACGATACCGTTTATGTTACCCGTAAGCTGTCTGAGAAAGAGTTGTTCTGGAAAGAGTTTTTCGGTCAGGCGGTTATCTACGCCCTGAAGCTCAATCTGATTGATAACAACAATATTCTGACAGGTCTGGTGCGTGAAACCATGGCGCAGGTTGATCTGATTTCATCGCTCAACGATCCACAGAACATTTACACCCTGTGCGTACGCTGCCGGGTGATGGATAACCATTGATATCCGCCAGCGATAAGCAGTTACTCAATGACCGTCTCGAGGAATTATACCTCGGGGCGGATAGCTATTTCAGGCGAACGTTTGTTCGCCCTACCCTTACCTTCAGACGCAGTGGCCGCCATGCAGGCACAGCGTTTTTACAGCAGAACAGGATAAACCTACACCCGGTATTATTTGTTCACAATCAGCAAGCTTACTTTTCCGACGTGTTGCCTCACGAAGTCAGCCACTTGTTGGTTTATCAGTTGTACGGGCGGGTGAAGCCCCACGGTAAGGAATGGCAGGCCATGATGCAGGAGGTGTTTAACTGCGCCCCCGAAACCCGCCATGAATTTGATTTATCGCCGCTGAATATTCCCAGTGTACGCTATCGTTGTGGCTGTGGAGACGTTGAGTTGAGTATCCGCCGGCATAACGCAGTTGTGCGTGGCCAGCGGCAGTATCAGTGCCGCAAGTGCAGGCAGGTGCTATACCAATCTGCTTAGAAGCTTACCCCCTCAGAGTGATCCCTGAGGGCTAGTCGTTTTGGGCAATCCCCTGAGGGTGAGCTGTTAGGCTTCCTGGCGTTGTTACGCTTGCTTGATTTGGAACCACCAAACCTGTGCAACCAAGCCTAGCCAGAAAGCCTAACAGAATTGCTGAGAGAGTAAACTTCTATGCAGATTGGTATTAAACCCGCAGCTTAAAACCACTGGCGGGTAAACGCTTTATCCAAATCTTCGAAAGCCGTTTTCAGCAAGCGGGCTAATTCGCGATAACGGGGCTTATGCTGCGGGTTTTGCACCGCACACCCCTGGGCTCGCATTTTGGTGAGGACTTCCTGATACCAGTGACGTAACTGTGGCGGCAGCGTCTGATTAGAGCGCTTGCCCAGCCACAATAATCCCTGCATTGGCATACTCAGAAAAAAAGCGCCTACGGCAAGGGCCTGAGGCAGGTAATCTGTACCAAAGGTATTAAGCATGGTAGCGCAGGCTAGTACAGCCACAGGAGGCATAAAGCGCACCGCAAACCGGGTGGCTGCCACTACACGGCAATCCGGGAACAAGGTGTAAAGCTCGCGCTTTAACGGCCAGGTTTTCATGTATTCCTGTCCGTCTTTAAGCATAGTGGTAACTGACTGGGCCATAGTGAACCTCGTAAGTGATAACCGCAACCTTGGGTGGCTATACCGTAGCAAGAGTAGATGCCTGTTTACTAATAATAGTCCGGAATGTCGAAAATGGTTTATTTAACGATGAATTTCCGGACCGCTTTTAAGATAATATCACAGCCGGGTATTGAAAGTATTCGATTCGACCGCACAATGTCTCATAATAACTTATGATTGCAGGGTGACAGGTAATCTGTAGCATACGCAACTGCGTATAACTGAGCTTATTTCGGTGCAGTGTTATTGCAAATAACCTTTCACCTACCGCATTAACCAATACGATGTGCTTGTCGCGTACTGCTGCGTCAGGCGTTAACTGGAGAAAAACATGGCAGAAAGCAGACACGTTCGTCTACTCATTCTTGGTTCAGGCCCGGCTGGTTACACCGCCGCTGTTTATGCAGCCCGTGCAAACCTGTCCCCTACTCTGATCACCGGTATGCAACAGGGTGGCCAGTTAACCACTACCACCGAAGTAGAGAACTGGCCTGGCGATCCGGAAGGTCTTACCGGACCTGACTTAATGGTTCGTATGCAACAACATGCCGAGAAATTTAATACCGATATCATCTTCGACCACATTAATAAAACGGACTTAAGCAAGCGTCCGTTCACCCTCTACGGTGATAGCGGTACTTATACCTGTGATGCCTTGATCATCGCTACCGGCGCGTCAGCAAAATATCTGGGTATGCCTTCAGAACAGGCGTTTATGGGTAAAGGTGTTTCTGCTTGTGCAACTTGTGACGGCTTTTTCTACCGTAACCAGAAAGTGGCTGTAATTGGTGGCGGTAACACCGCTGTTGAAGAGGCGCTCTATTTATCTAACATTGCTTCTGAAGTACATGTTATTCACCGTCGTGACAGCTTCCGCAGTGAAAAAATCCTGGCCGACCGTCTGCTTGATAAAGCAGAAAACGGTAATGTGGTGCTGCACCTTAACCGCACCCTGGACGAAGTACTTGGCGACGAGATGGGCGTAACCGGCGTACGGATCAAAGCTACCGACTCTGATGCCACCGAAGAACTGGATGTAATGGGTCTGTTTGTTGCCATTGGCCACAAGCCTAACACCGACATCTTCGACGGTGAGCTGGATATGAAAGACGGCTACATCACAGTAAACAGTGGTACTAACGGTATGGCTACACAAACCAGCGTACCAGGCGTATTTGCTGCCGGTGATGTATCTGATCATATTTATCGTCAGGCGATTACCTCAGCCGGTACAGGCTGTATGGCGGCGCTTGATGCGGAGCGTTTCCTGGACGCACAGGAATAATCCTGACTGGCGGTGGCTGCAACGCCGCCGTCAGCCATGCTTTTAGCATGATTAGCCTGCCCTATTTAGAACCTGATACCCCCTTTCCTACGGTCGAACATGCACTGGATGATCCCAATGGATTACTCGCCTACGGTGCCGACCTTTCGCCCGGCAGATTGCTGACGGCTTATAGTCAGGGGATCTTTCCCTGGTTTAGCGAAGGTGAACCCATTTTATGGTGGAGCCCGTCTCCTCGGGCCATTATTCCACTCGAAGGTTTTCGTGCCAGTACCAGCCTACGCAAACTCATGCGTAAGCAACTTTACCAGGTCACGCTCAACCGGGATTTTGCCGCCGTAATCCACCAATGCGCGAATATCCCGCGTATTCAGTACGGCCAGACATCTACCTGGATAACCGAAAATATGATTGCCGCTTACCAGGCGCTGCATGAATTAGGCCTGGCTCATTCGGTTGAAGTCTGGAAAGATGATAAGCTCGTGGGTGGTCTGTATGGCGTAGCAGTGGGTAAAGTGTTTTGCGGCGAGTCGATGTTTCACTGCTTGCCGAATACCTCCAAACTTGCCCTGGCCTACCTGGTGGATCATATGCAGCAACACGGCGGTGATTTTATCGATTGTCAGATGCCCACAGAACATCTTATGAGTCTGGGTGCAGTGAGTATTGAGCGTGATGCGTTTATTTCCCGCCTGAACGGTAGCAATCAAACCCTTGATCAGGACGGCTATATTTGTTCAGATTATCAGCAAACCTGGTGCGCTCAGGCGTTAAGTGAATAACCTGTATGAAATTTGGCATTACCCAGACATTCGACTGTAGCTATCTGCCTGGTAAAGAAGAGCAGTTGCTGGTGTATGTGGGAAGCCATACAGACTCCGCTACGCATTATCCGCAGCTGATTCAGGCCGGATTTCGCCGCAGTGGCGAACAGGTATACCGCCCCTATTGCCAGCAGTGTACGGCTTGTCATTCTATCCGCCTGCCAGTGGACGACTTTGCGCTATCACGGAGCCAGCGTCGGTTGCTAAATAAAAATAAGGCATTCACCACTCGCACTACTACCCAAACCAGCGAAGCTTACTACCCTTTATACGAGCATTATATCACCGAACGCCACGCAGACGGCAGCATGTACCCGCCGGACCCGGTGCAGTTTGAAAGCTTTCTGGCCTGTGAATGGAATTCGCCCTTGTTTGTTGAGGCCTATGATGGCGACAAGCTTATTGCAGTGGCCGTAACAGATATTATTGATACCCATGATCATCGCGATGGTTTTTCTGCGATGTATACCTTTTACGACCCGGATTATCACCACCGTTCGCTGGGTACCTGGATGATCCTGCAACAGATCCATCACACCCGGGCACAAAACAGGCATTACCTGTATTTGGGCTACCAGATAGATGACTGCAATAAAATGAACTACAAAAGCCGTTTTTTACCCCATGAGCGCTATTATAATCATCAGTGGCATCGCTTTGAAAATGCGCAACAGGTAAGTGAAATGGCCAGCCGCCGCAACGATTTGGTGATTGATTTACTCCGCTAGCTCAGCAATTCGCCAATTAGCTTATTTAATTCTTTACTTATATCTATGAATTGGTTAATGTCTGCGCGGCGAAAAATTTGTGATTAATTGAGGTTATTGCTTTAGATGGCGAAAGAAGATTGTATTGAAATGGAAGGTACGGTACTGGATACCCTGCCAAATACCATGTTCCGTGTTGAATTAGAAAACGGTCACGTAGTGACTGCGCATATCTCTGGAAAAATGCGTAAAAACTATATCCGCATTCTGACCGGTGACAAAGTGACAGTGGAAATGACACCCTATGACCTGACTAAAGGTCGTATTGTCTATCGCGCGCGTTAATTCATACCGGCCTACGCCAGCTTACGCGATAATGTGATAAGCATAAAAAACCCGAACCAAGTGTTCGGGTTTTTTTGTTAGTTGTGTACGGCGTCCGGATTAATCACTGGACTCAGCGGCCGACTCAGTCTGATCTTCAGAGTTGTAAACAAATACCAGTTTGTCGTCTTCTAAGTCGACTCTTACATCACCACCATTGCTCAATTTACCGAACAACAGCTCGTTCGCCAGCTCTTTCTTCAGCGACTCCTGAATCAGGCGTGACATCGGGCGTGCGCCCATAGACTTGTCGTAGCCTTTTTCGGCCAGGTGCGCTCTTGCTGCCGGTGACACTTCCAGCGAGACACCTTTGGTATCCAGCTGAGCCTGCAGTTCGATAATAAACTTATCCACCACCTGCAGGATGACATCAGTATCCAGGTGATTAAACCAGATAATCGAATCCAGACGGTTTCTGAACTCTGGTGAAAACACCTTGTTGATTTCACTCATGGCATCGTGACTGTGATCCTGCTGTTTGAAACCAATAGAAGTACGGATAGTTTCCTGTACGCCTGCATTGGTTGTCATTACCAGAACCACGTTTCTGAAGTCCACTTTACGGCCGTTATTATCGGTTAGCGTACCGTGGTCCATCACCTGCAAAAGAATGTTGTAAATATCGCTGTGGGCTTTTTCAATCTCATCAAGCAGGACTACCGAATACGGGTGTTTGATAACCGCGTCGGTGAGCAGACCGCCCTGATCGAAGCCTACGTAGCCAGGAGGTGCACCAATCAGGCGACTCACGGCATGACGCTCCATGTACTCAGACATATCGAAACGTACCAGCTCAACGCCCATAATTTTGGCCAGTTGTTGAGTTACCTCGGTTTTCCCTACGCCGGTAGGACCAGCAAACAAGAACGACCCGATAGGCTTCTCTTCTGTACCAAGACCCGCGCGGGACAGGTGGATGGCATCAGACAGCGACTCAATCGCTTTATCCTGACCGAATACCACCATTTTCAGGTTACGGCCCAGATTTTTAAGCACTTCTTTATCTGACGCAGAGACCGATTTTTCCGGAATACGCGCCATCTTGGCAATAATTTGCTCAATCTCGCCTACGTTAATGACCTTCTTACGCTTCGACTGAGGTAACAGGCGCTGACTGGCGCCAGCCTCATCCATTACATCGATAGCTTTATCCGGTAAGTGACGCTCATTAATGTACTTGGCCGACAGTTCTGCTGCCGCCTGCAGTGCTTTTTGCGTAAAGCGCACACTGTGGTGCTCTTCGTAGCGTGACTTAAGGCCCTGCAGAATTTTGGTCGTGTCGGTAACACTTGGTTCCGTCACGTCCACTTTCTGGAAACGACGTGCCAAAGCACGGTCTTTTTCGAATATACCCTGATATTCCTGGTAGGTAGTTGAACCAATACAACGCAGTTCACCCGAGCTCAATTTTGGTTTGAGCAGGTTAGACGCATCCATTACACCGCCAGATGCCGCACCGGCCCCAATAATAGTGTGGATTTCATCGATGAACAGGATAGCGTTCTTATCACGGGATAACTCTTTCAGAATGCCTTTTAAGCGTTTCTCAAAGTCGCCGCGATACTTGGTACCAGCCAGCAAGCCCCCCAGATCTAACGAGTACACTGTGCACTCTTCAATTACTTCAGGCACCTGCTTTTCTACGATGCGGTAAGCAAGCCCTTCGGCAATTGCGGTTTTACCTACGCCAGCCTCACCCACTAACAGCGGGTTATTTTTACGACGGCGACATAAAATCTGAATAGTCCGCTCCAGTTCGGTGTCGCGGCCAATAAGCGGGTCGATTTTCCCTTCCTGCGCCTGACGGTTCAGGTTGGTGGCATATTTTGCCAGTGCTGAGCCCGATTCCTCGCCTTCAGCGGTTTCCTCACTGGCTTCATTGGATTCTGGCGCTTCGTCTTCGGCTTTGCTCACGCCGTGACTGATAAAGTTCACTACATCCAGGCGGGTTACGTCAGACTTTTTGAGAATATAAACAGCCTGGCTTTCCTGCTCGCTAAAAATGGCAACCAACACGTTAGCGCCGGTCACTTCTTCTTTACCCGATGACTGGACGTGAAAAACGGCACGCTGTAACACACGCTGAAAACCCAGTGTTGGCTGAGTTTCGCGATCGCTTTCCTGATCATCGAGGATTAACGGTGTGGTATCCTTAACAAACTCTACCAATTCGCCACGGATATTATCGATATCCGCACCGCAGGCTTTGAGGGCTTCCTGAGCAGCCGAGTTATCTAACAAGGCCAACAGCAAGTGCTCAACCGTCATAAATTCATGACGATGCTCTCTTGCGAATACAAAAGCCTCGTTTAACGTCTGCTCTAATTCTTTATTCAGCATATACATTGCCCCTGTTAGGTTTTATAACTCACGCCTGTTCCATCGTACACATCAACGGGTGTTGATGTTTACGGGCATATTGATTGACCTGCATGACTTTTGTTTCTGCTATCTCAGCAGTATAAATGCCACATACAGCCTTGCCCCGGTAATGAACAGTCAGCATCAGTTGGTTTGCTTTTTCAGCATCCATCCGGAAAAAACGCATCAAAATTTCTACCACGAAATCCATTGGCGTGTAGTCATCGTTATTCAATAGGACCTTATACATCGGAGGCGGTTCAGTCTTCTTCCTCTCCTGCTCGAGTAAGCGTTCCTTATCGATACTAATGGCGTTACCTTTACTCATAATTTAATCATAGTGCGTCTGCAAGCAATTTATTATCTTTTTACCATTAATTTGTTCGGAAAAAAATAAAATGCACTTGCATAATGCGGTCAAAATATCTACAGTTTTAGTATGTTTTGTGAGTGACGCACAAGACTAGCTGTCCCATGCCTTAATTGTATTGTGGGGGCAGTTTCCCGTGAGTTCAAGGATTAAGAGGAAGTCGAAGTATGGCGGTTGGCAAAGTTAAATGGTTTAACAACGCGAAAGGGTTCGGTTTTATTGTGCCCGAGGAAGGTGGCGAAGACATATTTGCTCACTATTCAACAATACTAATGGAAGGTTATCGATCATTAAAAGCAGGTCAGGAAGTCACCTTTGAAGTACAGCAGGGACCTAAAGGGCTGCATGCTGAAAACATTGGTATTGTCGAGGACGAAGAGCGGTAGCGCACCTCACCAAGAAATAGATTAAGTAACAAGCCTTACCCGGTAATCGAGTAAGGCTTGTTTATGCGACCACCAAAAGGCTGTTTTTTATATCTGCCTTATATCTTTTTCGTCTTATTAGTTTTTACTAGGGGCTGTTGATCTTTCGTGATTGGTTTTTGAACAGCATGGTAAAGAGTTATAATTTGCTTCGCCAAAAGTAAAAGAACAACTCACTACCATGCCA